>BNJU01001357.1_pt1 | contig 34457 bp, 53 predicted proteins | sample 8539281 | NCBI WGS metagenome assembly BNJU01 (sample SAMD00202456, study PRJDB9452) | human saliva metagenome | isolation source: human saliva | place: Japan
TAAATTAAAAGCAGGATATAGTTAATTAGAGCACTAGATGCACTATTATAACTAGCCTGCTTTTTGATTCTACAAAAATAATGTTATAAATAATATAAGGATTGGCACATCAATGCCAAAGAGTTATTACATGAAAAATTAGCTATGGTTATTAAAACCTTATATAAGATATGCATATTTTGTTTTTCGCTAGTATTCTTTGGAATATTAGTGCCTTTTTCTAAATTTTTGTGATGTTATCTTTCCTGAATTTATTATTTCTTCTATCGATACAAAGAGTCCTGCTGTAAAAATTATTATCGGTATTATTGGATTTCAACTAATTGATTTTTGATTCCAGCAATTGAAGATTTGTATAATATTTACTTTAGAGATGTGTCAGAAGTCCCTTTGTAGAGGCAAATATCAGTAGAGAAATTTATGAATTTTTCCGCAAAAAGTAGATTATTGTCATTTAGATAAGTCAGAGTTTTATGAAAACTATACCTGGGCAATAGAACATACTGCAGAACAATCGAGCAAATCATTCTCGGTACTAACCAGATGTATTGCGGCAATAGGGCAAATACTATCCTTAGCAGTACTTTTTATTTACAATTAATCCTATTATCTTAGCTTTAATTCTAATTGGGACATTTTTAAGAACATATGGATATTTTAAATATAATGAGTTCTATATTGAAAGGCAGAAGAAAGTTGTACATACCAATCGAAAATTCTCTTATATACAGCGTTTATTTTATTTAAAAGAGTATAGTGCGGATATTCGTACAACAAGATTAAAAAGATATTATTCTAAAAAAATATGATAGAAATACCTCACAACAGGAAAGTTATATGAAAGATTATGCAAAGAGCCTTTGCAAATGGGCTGTATTCAGTGGCTTTGCATATCATTTTATGATGTTATTGTCCATGCTTTTTCTTATTGAAGAGTATAATAGAAAATTCGTTACTTGCCAGTGCTGTCTGGATAACTGCAATCTTATCTATCAACAAGATTAGTGATTGTTTAACAGAATTATTTGATCAAGTTAAAGATATTCATCAGATTGATATCTATGCAAAAGCGAATCCAAGAGTTTTTATCAATTGAAACCGGTAATTGAGGATTGTGTAGGAAGTACAGTACAAATTCCATATGAAATTACATTTCAAAATGTGAAGTTTGAATATGATAAAGGGAAACCGTTATTAAATAATGTAAACATTCATATTAATGCCGGAGAAAAAGATTGCGATTGTTGGTAAAAATGGTGTAGGTAAATCTACACTGATAAAATTATTACTAAGACTATATGATCCAACAGATGGATATATTAAAGTAAATGGTATCGACCTGAAAGAATATGATACCAAAGAATATAGAAAAGTATATTGGAACAGTATTTCAAGACTCAAATGTATATGCATTTTTCTATAAAGGATAATTTAGATATTTATTCAGAACATCAAAAAGATGGCATATCCTTTACTATAGATAAAGTTCACCTCACGCAACAATTAAAAAAATCATGAAAATGAACTAACAAAAGAATTTTCTGATAATGGAATTGTATTGTCAGTTGGTGAGATGCAAAAACTTGCGATTGCTCGTATATTGGATGGTGAATTTGGATTACTATTATTTGACGAGCCAAGTTCGGCATTAGATCCAATAGCAGAAGAGCAAGTTATGAAACTAATATATAATATGGCAAGTACTACAACTACAATTGTAATTGCGCATCGACTATCAAGTATTCGTGATATGGATCGTATCTTAGTTGTGGATAATGGAATGATTATAGAGGAAGGTAATCATAACCAACTAATGGATACAAAAGGACTGTACTACCAAATGTGGAATACACAGGCTGAAAAATACAAATAGTGATAAAGGATGGCTGAAAATTGCCATCCTTTATATAAGGTATTTACAATTAGAATTCTGCGTATATCATCGCAACAATATCATATCCAGGGCCATCGTAACCATATTGGTTTTTGTGCGATGGCACTACGGATAGAGCCGTGGAATTCCTTATAGATATCCACAAGGAATGTAATGATTGTTCCGACAATCACAATGATCCAGTCAATCGTATCCAAACGTAAGAAGGGTAATGTTTCCGTAAATGTGGATAGATTGAAGTTTGTAAAGATACTGCTAAACATCGTTCATCCAACTGCTAAAAGTCTGAGCTCTGAAGAATAGCTCGCCAATGATGACGATAATAAATAACTTTATAAATCGAAAGAGACGTAAGCCAATCTGTTTCTCATCAATCTGATGTTTCTTAAAGAAAGTATCAACAGGTTTCTTTAATAGAATCTCTAGAATCATAAATAAAAAAAGATAATATAAGTGTAAATAAAATGTTTGAAATGTTGACGGACGCTATTCACTGAATCATTCACCTCTTCTAAAATAATTTATTATCCATTGTAAGTTTTATTGATTGTTTTTCGAGCCGTTTTATCAAAAATCAATAAAATACCCAGTATTCTAAGAATACTTGGGCACATTGAATATAGCGAAACTAACGTGGTGAATTTTCAATATGGTTTCTAAACAAGGAAATACATACCGCAAGGAATAAATAAATTCCTAAAACAAACGCATCACGTGAAATATGACTGTAGTCCGCTGTATTTGGTGTGCGTTCTAGTGTATTTGGTGAAGTAGGTGTTGTTGGGGTAGGAACTCTAGTATATACATGGGTTCGATCAACAGGATTCTCCATGCGACTATCATCGCGTGTACCTACAACAAGATTTACAAAGAGATGTTGTACAGAATCCATGCGATATAAATCATGGATAAGAGGTGAAAGCGAGTAAGTAACCCGATATTCACCAACTGCTAAGGAATCATCTGTAGCTGTTGTATATAAGATATCTTGGTAAGTGTTATCGTAGTAGACAGGGTTTCCATCATGGTCGATTACACGAAGATTACCGTTTTCGTCATAAGAAATATTATAAGAAAGTCCACTAGGTTCCAAGACAAAAACACTTGGAATATTATTTGCGTCTTTCTCAATGACAATATCACCAACTTGCGTAGCGTTAGCGCCAGAGAATAGTTGAGTTACATCTTGTGCTTTGAGTTGATTTAATAAGCGTTGTGTTACTTTATCTACATCTAAAGTAGGGACGGCTGCCGCTTCGTCTGTATGGTTATATGTATAGGATGAAATTGTGGCTGGTGCTGGTTGAAGACCTTCATCCATTGTCTTAAGGGTTGTGCCATCATCACTAACATAAGCAGTATGGGCTAACTTAGTCAATAGTAAGTACGTGTGATATGTATGGCAGGGCGTACAAGATTACCATCACCCTCTTTTTCCTTCTGGGATTAAATAGTGGAAAACTTTCTTGTGGTCAGGATATCGTTACCCAATACTGCAGGTGCTGTGTAGAGTCCATTCATTTCTGTTTTCATTTCCATTACTATCCACAAAGGTAGTGATTTGGCGGTCCACATCAGCGATACCTACATGTAATTGGTAGATGTAATAGAAACCATGTACCGTATCATATGTCAATGTCTTCTCTAGTGAATATTGGCCAAGTGGTTGACTTGGGTCAATGACAGCTTGATTATCACGACCAACTGCGCCTGCAGGAATTAGTCCATTAGCAAGGTCGGTGTCAAAATGATTTTGGAAAGTCGTTAAATCATTATCGGTATCAAACTCAAAAACTGGTAGTAAGATGCGATGGTCTGTAACGTTAGATAGTTCTGGATGCGCATTGATATAGTTTGTTACTGCATCTTCATCCGTTGTATATTTCAAAGTAAGATCTGAGAATAAAGAACTATCATATTCATGAGAATCTAAAACTGTAAAATCAGATACTTTCTGAAAAAGTGCAGTGGTTGGATTTTCCACAAAGGATTCATATGGCTTGATTTGGTTTGGGCTTGTAAGTGATGAATGATCTCCCTGTACAGTTGTATAGTCATCCACTTGTGGTGTATAGGTATATGTTTTGGTGGCCATCTTCCAATAGTCACTAAACGCATCTTCTGGTAAACCACTAGGAGTATCACTTGTATATGCCGTAATTGTTTCTGCTTGTACAGATAATGGACGACTAAAAGATGTACCAACAAATACAGTACATAACAATCCAAAGAATATTGATTTACGCAAAAGTTTACATGCATTCATCAGATAATTATAGCCACCTTTCCAACGCCTTATTATATAATCTCGAATTGATAATAACAAATTAATAATTTCTTTTAGATTTAAAATAGATTACATTACACAAGATATGTTGAAAAACGCAACTATCATAACGCATGCTAATTTAAAAGAATAAACAAGTTACAGTATATACCTAAATTCTACATATGGAAGAAATGTACTATGACCCGTTTAGGGAGTAAATCATGGTTACTATTAGGGGCTATTTGAGGATTTTGGTGGTTATAGATGTATATGTTTGTATAAAACTAACATATCTACATGATTTATAAGTCATGTTATAATAAGTAGTATTGATGGAGGACGATATGTCAGAAAAACTTATGAGAAAAAAGTAGGAATTCGTGATATTGTATCTTTCTTTCAGTTAGAACAACTAACAGGAGATGATTCTTCTTTAAATAGATGGACAGTTATTCAGGACTTTAAATCGTCCCTGGATTTTGAACTTGCCGGTGTGTTTAAGAGTACGGAACCTCGTCGTATCGTTATCATCGGTAATAAAGAATCAGAGTTTATTCGAACGATGAGTGAGGAGGACCAGCGAGCTAGATTCCAGTTCTTAATGGATGGTCTAACCCCATGTATTATTATTACGAGTGGAAATGAGATTCCACCTATACTTAGAGAAGTCGCAATTCATAACAACTTCCCTAGTGTTACGTACAAATCTAGAGACTTACCGTTTAACTGCGGATTTAATCACATTCTTGGATGAAAAGTTAGCACCCTATCGATACAATGTCTGGTGTTTTTGATGTCTGTATATGGTCTAGGGTGTCATGATTCTTGGTGAGAGCAGCATGGGTAAATCTGAAACTGCTTTGGACCTGATTCGTGATGGTCAGGTACTTATTTCAGATGACCGTGTGGATGTACAACATATTCAAAATAGTATTTTTGGACACGCACCAGCAATCACAAAGGGTTTACTAGAAATCCGTGGTATCGGTGTTATTAACGTTGAAAAGATGTTCGGTGCTTCTGCAGTCGCTGATCGTGCTGAAGTAAAACTTGTTATTCGCATGGTACCATTTGAAAGAGATGCGGAATATAACCGTATCGGTGATGAAACACAACGCTATACAAAGATTCTCGGTGTTCTTGTACCAACAATTGTGATTCCAGTTAGTGCAGGTCGTAATACCTTTATCTTAGTTGAATCAGCAGTTAGAAACTTTAGATTGCAAGAGGCAGGCTATAGTGGAGCTGCCGAAATCAACGAACGATTTTCTCGTTTTGTAGGAAAGGATGAATAAAATGACATTTTTCCCCGATGATAGAACTTTACTGATGATAGGGAATTTCCGCATTCCAACATATCTCATAGCAGCGATATTCGCTGTAATCGTAGTATTTATATTTTTATTAAAAGAAAACAAGAAACATGGTTATAAACGCATTGTGGCAGTTGAATTATTCTTGTTCTGCGCTGCTGGTGGATTTATCTTTAGCCGTCTATTCTGGGTACTAGGGTAATCTTTCTGAATATATGAAATATACGCCATACATCTTCTTGATTACTGACGGAGGCTATGATGCGACCGGTGGATTGATTGGTGTAGCGCTAGGCACATGGATTTATACACGTGAACACTATATGAGTTGGCGTCGTGCGCTAGATATGACAGCACCACTTGCGATGTTGATGATTACGATTACAAGAATAGGTCGAGCAATATCCGCACATACATTATGGTTTGTAATCGTGCTAGACTTTATTGGTTTCTTGATTATTTGGTTTGAAATTCACCGTTACCGTGAAGGTAGAAGACGTGGTGAAACAGCAGCTACTACATTTATGTGGTTCGGCTTAATTTCATTCTTGGCTACCGTATTCAAGTGGGATGTACGTGGTACACATGATGTCATCATGGCAGGTCTTAGTGTAGTGGTTGCCTTACTTGGCTATATCTATCTCCATACACATCCATTAGATAAGCCAGTTATCTTTATTTGATTTAGATGGAACATCTGATGGATAGTCGTCGTATGGTATTGTTGTGCTTTGGATATTTCTTCAAAAATACAGCAACATCAAAAACTTTACGATTGATAAACAAAGAAAAGGTATTCATTCAGCCTTTGCGGACATCCTTCAAGGAATTCTTCCCTGAGCAGGATGATGCCAAGCTAGCTGAAGAATACCGTACATACCAAGGATCATTCTCATGGTCCAATGACGTAACTCTATTCCCACATACAGAAGAGGTTCTACATGACTTATGGGAAGATGGTTATAAGTTAGGTATCGTATCTTCACGTTTAACAGAATCTTGTGATTCATGGCTAAGACAGTTTAAGTTATCTTATTTCGATGTGGTGGTTGGTCGTGATCAGTACGATAAAGGCAAAAGCCATCTCCTGCAGGTATCCTATATGCATGCAAGAGATTAAAAGGAAGGTCATGATAACTGTATCTATATCGGTGACAGTAAGTCCGATATCCTAGCAGCCAAGGCAGCTGGATGTTATGCGATTGGTTTCTATCCAAAGCGTAATGATCCAACAGCAGATGAGCGAGACAAGTTAAAACTTGGAGAATTAGAATCTGCACAACCAAACGCAATCATCGGAGATTTATCTGAACTAAAAGAGATTTTAAAAGAGACACACGGTTGGACTTACGAAAAGTTATAAAAAACATACCAAGTCTAGATGTTCTGGCTTGGTTTTTTATATCGTTGTTGGTTTTCCTCTAAAGATAGTTGATAGAAAAATGATATAATTTGAATAAAGAATAGCCATCTCAAAAACTTTTAAAAGATAAATGAAAACATATGTTGCGTATATGTAAAGTTCTTGTGATGGAAGTGAATTAATAAGGATAATAGAATGAAAGTTGTAAAGAGGGGAAATCACAAATGAACGTCTCAGAGAAGATTAGAACCCTACGTAAGTCAAAGGGAATGTCTCAAGAAGAACTAGCAGGGCAAGTTAATATATCTCGCCAAGCAGTTTCACGTTGGGAAAATGGTACAGCTTTTACCAGACGCAGATAATATTGTTCAACTGAGTAAGTTATTCGGTGTCACAACAGACTATCTTTTAATGGATTCTTATGAAAGCGATGAAGATTCACCAAAGATAAAAGAGAACAATAAAATACTTCATGCAAATTTAACTAGTCTAGCAATTATATTACAGGCAACATTTTTTGAATATATGCATGCTGCCATGGGAAGATCCAAATACAAAAAGTGTATGCAACAGTTATAAAAGTATTCCTACTTCTAGCATGTTCAATATGGATGGCAAGTAATCATCGTTATGAAAAAGATCTGAAACAAAGAGCGAAGAATACAAAAATCGAACTACTGTATTGTTTAATACAATGGATTGTGGCTGTTGTGGGTTATAAATTACATATAGGTTTCTGGGCTGGGGTAATGCTTTTGCGTGAATGCATGCGTATATATCATATTCGTGAATCCTAAGTATATGAATCGCAAATTAACACGTAATCTTGTTGGAGCGTAAGAACATACAAAAAGAGATGAAAGATACTAGGAGGAACTATGAGCGAACTTGAGAAAATACAAGATGCTGAGTGCAGGAAAAGCGTTGGTGAATCGTGCAAAAATTAGTGATGGCTTTTACCAGATAGCCAAACAGCCAAGTGAAGAATTAAAAGGATGAGGCAGCTCAAAGCATGGTGGCTGGAAGTTATAGCATGTGTGGTGGTGATCCAAGCGTAATACTCAGAACAAATCGCAATTGAAATCGATTTGTAGAGATACTCGTAATACTTGGTATTTACCTGATACTGTAAAAATTCTGGACAGACGTTTTGGGAGCTCTACTAGAAGCGAAGTTTTTCTGTTACATGACGATGATGCGGAAACTTGGAGTAAGATCCTATATAAATTTCTTTTTATTAAATTACAATGGATGCCTAAAACGAGAAGACTATCGCCCACAAGAAGTTACAACAATGTTTGGGGATTCTTTGCGGAAATTCTAGCAGTAGTAAACAGAACAATCATCCTGAATTTGATAAGCATTATGAAATTGCAGTTCAAAATGGAAATGGATCCGAGGTGCTTGGAGAAAAGTTAAAAGAACTAACAGAAGCAAAACAGTCTTTTATTGAGATTGAAATAAATTGAGCCACATGCAAAAACCGAATAGGAGAATGAGTGATATATTGCATTGTATAGAAAGGAAATGATAGTAATGTTCGGTACAAAGAACATTTTGAAAAATACCGTAAAAGAAAAATGGACCTCACTTTCACTATCTTTTACTATGCCGGCTGGATATGAAAACGGCATTTTGGTACATTTGATTTGAACTCACTAACGGTCTTTATAAATAAAAATCTATTAAAAAGATAGAGAAGAGTTTGAACAAGCATTCTATCTATTTCATGAATTACGACATGCATTACAATATACCAATCCCCAATCATTTAACAATATTATTAATGAAAGCTTATCGTATATCATTATGTACGATGGCACGCTATAAAAAGTTGGAGACAAATATTATAAATATAAAATTATCGGTGATGAGGAATTCCAAAGAATTTGATATAAGCCAGCCATATGAGATGGATGCGAATGAATTTGCATATAAGAAAGTATGCGAAGCAATGGATTCTCAAAAAGAACTAGAATATCTTTTATCATAGATGGATATCGAAGAGTAGGATTTCAAATGAAACATATAGATTAATATATAAAGAAATTGACAAAAGTATAAAAAGAATAATACTGCCAAGTCGGATGATGAGTTGGTCTTTTCATTATAAAACTTAAAAATTACAATTAACGTTAAATGGAATAAAGAAGATAGTCTACAGAGTTTATTTTCTTATAGTAAAAAGTTAAACTAACATACATAGTTTCATATTGAATATACTATTTCTTGACTGATATAAAATAGAGCTCATATAAGTGACAATCTATGCCATGCTAGCATAGATTTGATTACGGGCTTGTACTGGAAGAATTTCTGAATGAGAAATTGAATTATTTAGTGTGGGAAGTATTGTAATAAAAGTTAATATTTCAACTATGAGCATAATAATTCCAATCGATATTTTCTCATGACTATATCAGCAAATCCTGAAAGCAAAAACTGTAAATAATCCAACTAATCCTATAATCAGTAGATGAATTATTATATTTGACAAAACTCCAAAAGGAAATATGAAATATGATTAAGAATACTAATGAAAGTAATATGTATACTGAAAAATACAAAATATGAATTGCAAAATTCGAAATTCTACTCACATGCACTATTTCATCTATTTTCAGTCTGCGATCAAGGATATACTGGCGTAATATATATCTGTCTGCAACTCTGCCAAATAATGTAATCAATAACAAATTAGCAATAAAATGGAATGGTAATGATGAATTGGAGTTCTTTCATAAAGAGTCCAGATCCAATAGTCATTAAAAAGACAAATATCCAACTTTTTCAAGTGTAGTGTATGGATTGTGCAATTTTGAAGCAAGATTAAAATCCAATTATTAGATAGATATCCTGATGGTTTTTGAGCTGATTATAAATGTGTTGACCTGAAAAATAATACAATTGTGTATAGAAAGAGTGCTGTAATAGTGCATAGGTAAATTAGCACGGCAGAAACATACCAAATGTATATCCCAAGAGATATATTAAAAGCACAATCAATCCGGTTATAAACGCTGTAAGAGTATAAGCTTCTCTTGTGATGATTTGATTAAATTTTAAATATATTGTAAGTGTAGAAATATTTGTTAATACAACAGTCAATATTCCAAAGACTATATACCAGAAATTGTAGGGTATATAGTAGGCGCCTTGATTGAAAAATAGAAAACAGGATATTATTCAAAAGAATACTCGAAAAATAATAGCACACCAATAAATACATAGGTATTACCATTTTTCGAAAACAGGAATATAGTAGGCGAAATTTTTACATGTCCAAATAATTTCAATCGTCTTTCTGTCTATATTCATTATTCATCATCTCGAATATGAATTCAGTAGAATATGACGCAATTAATAAATAGCTATATGGTAAGAAAAACAGATGGAGAGATACCCGTTATAAAAGAATGCGGGATATATTGGTTCAGTAAGGAGAAATACATCAGAATTGGTACAAGCGAGAAAGATACGTTTATGTTTTAGTTTCTTTTTACTCTTTTTCCAAGAAGATATGCAATGTTTTCATTCCATCAACCTTCCTTCTTGCATTTTTAAAAAGAACTGATGGTATATGAGATAATAGTTCCTCATCATGCGTGACAGATAAGAATGCATTTCTGTTTTAGATCAATCTCTTTAAATAAAGATATTATTTCGATTTTTGCATCGTGATCAATACCACCTGTCGGTTCATCAAAAATGCATACATTTGCATGAACAAGAGTTGTAGCGATAATTGCGGCTTTTCTTTTTCATACCTAACGATAAAGAAGAGATAGGTTCATCTCTTTTTATCATAGAGATGATATTTATTTAATAAAGAATAATATTCATTTGAATAGCACTAAAACTTTTGGTTTATATAAAGCAAGTCGAAATTATGTATCCGTGACTGATAAATCTTCGTATAATCCATTATGATCGGGCAATATGAGATGATTGCTTTTCTCTCAAATTGAATACTTCCTCTTTCAGGTTTTAGAAGACCCAGAATTAAGCGTAGTAACGTTGTTTTTCCGGAACCATTTCTCGCCAGTAATTGTATAAATGTTGCTGGATAAGAAGAGAATGATAGATCAGTAATAACAGGAGTTCCGTATATGAATATATTAAATCCTTGATTTTAATCATTTGAAATCTCCTTCGAGCATAAATAAAAGTTATTTAAATTATAATATAAAATATATAAATAAGAGAAGATGACTCAAGCTTTTATGAATAAATAGCTTTTACCATATTGATATAATAACGAATAGTTCGTGAATCAGAGATTTTATAACGACTTGCGAATATTTTCGTATTGCCCTTCTGTGGTTTGTAGTAATTTTTGTGTAGAAGAATCAATACCCGCAAAGCGAATAGAGTCAAAAATCTTCAGTTAGCTGATTGAGTTGTCTAGTGATTGGTTCTGCTTTTGAAGTCAAGAGTAGTAAGTTTCAGAAATCTTCTGATGTGACTCTTTGTGACATATTCATTAAATACAAGTTTCTCCAATAAAGGTAACAATAAGAATTGGTTTGATATCTGTAAATAGAGCCATATCTTTCGTGATATTTGAATGTTGGAAAGCAAGAAAGATAATGAATGACCATGAGTTCGTTTGTACTTAAACCTGTTTCTGTTGAGATACGTTGTAGTAAACGTTCTAGTAGTTTTATGGTGTAGTAGTTATGTAGTATCGCATCTTGTTTATGGTCACTTAGTTTTGCGACTGGAACAATTTCTTCTCCAAGTTTCTTTGTGGAGAAAGAGATGGCAGAGTCATCTGTCGCAAAAGCCTACTAAAGCTCAGAATTTCTGGGCGCTTGCGAGCGTATTCTTTTCATCGTAAATGGATTTGTAGAAGTTGTCATAATATTTTGATGACAGATAACTTCATATCAACGATGTTACGAATATCAAAACGGCTTTTGGGACACAAGTGAACCTTCTGTTTTTACATAATAATAAATTGGTAACTGTATGGTGCGACCTTTTTAACGTGGAGAAGATATTCAAGGTTGAAGATAAAAATCTTCAGACCAGGAAAGGCTAGCGTCCATTTTGAGATGATAGGTATCAATGATGGATTTTTGTATAGTTTATTCCAAAAGAACGCCATAGTAGTAATCTGCTGGATTTTTGAATCATGTAGTCTGCAAATTCATCTCTTGTAAGGACTTTGTCAGAGTCGATTCTTCCTTTGTGGGATATGTTTTCTCCTACGACACGATAGAAGTCTGCGATGACTAGATCTGCCTTTTGACTCTTTCCATTGTACGTACAAAGTGATTTCGTAGCTCAGTTGTAATCCAATCATCCGCATCGAGGAATTGTATATATTTTTTCACGTGCATTTCTGTATTGCGAGATTACGAGTGTTTGATACACCTGAGTTTTTCTTTATGGATAACTTTGATACGTTCGTCTGTTTTGAGCGTATTCATCGAGAATCTTGCCAGACGTCATCTTACTTCCATCATCACGACAATTAATTCAAAATCACGGAATTCTTGATTCAGGATACTATCAATGCAGCGATGTAATACAGTTTTATCTCCATTGAGTGGTTTTGCGGCATTATATACAGGGACAATAATACTAACAATTGGTGTGTTCATATAACTCTCCTCTTAACGTTACTATTATAAATAGTATAATAATAATGGTATAAAATAGAGAAGAACAGTGATGACCTTCACAAAATTGTGATAGTGAAACTCGGATGATAAAATAGAAACGAGGTAATTGGATATGGAAGTTAGTAAGAGAATCATACTTGTAAGTGGAATGAGTGGTGCTGGTAAAGAGTACAGCAACCCGTATTTTTAGAGGATATGGGTTATCACATTATTGATAACTATCCTGTTGTGCTCGTAGATCAGTTCGTAGATATGATTGAAGTTTCAACCGACCCAAGATATAGCTATATTGCGTTAAGTACATCGGCAGAAGACTTTCCCAATTTTCTCTCGTAAGTTGAATGGTATTAATGCGTCCGTTAGCGTACTCTTTATCGATGCCAGTGATGATGTGCTATTTGAAATCGATATAAGAGTACAGACGTATTCACCCATTATTATTAAGTAATACCGCAAATACCCTTGGAAGAAGCTATCACAGAAGAAAGACATAGATTTAAGCAGAATCTTGATAATAATGTGATTACGATCGATACATCCTTCTCATCTGAAAAGGAGTTTAAGAAAAAATTAGAATCATACTTTTGCAAAGAAGCAGATACCTTCATTCTCGATTTCTTTTATTTCCTTTGGTTATAAGTATGGTGTACCACTCGACGCAGATTTGATGATTGATGTACGTTTCTTACCAAATCCCATTCTGGGATGAGAAGCTTCGTTATTTCTCAGGAAATGATAAAGAAGTATATGACTATGTTATGGATAAACCAGAGACACAGGAATTTATTCAGCGTTTATTAGCATTTACAGATTATGCATTTGAACAGTATACAAAGGAAGGTAAGAATCATTTTTACTGTTGCGATTGGATGTACAGGTGGACAACACCGTTCTGTTACTATCGCAAACTACTTATATGATGTATACAAGGAAAGATATAACGTTATTTAGATCACCGTGATCAGAAGGAATGGCTAACGCATGAAGAAGCATAGAGTCGTCATCATCGGTGGTGGACATGGACAGTCATTAATCTGCCGTGGTGTTAAAACCATTTCAAATATTGATTTAAACGCAATTGTTACGGTCGCTGATGATGGCGGTAGTACAGGACAGTTACGTCAGAACTTTCATATTCCAGCGATGGGTGATATTCGAAATGTCATGATCTGAGTATGGCAGAAAGTGAAAAAATATGTTAAGTTCCTTAATGGATTATCGCTTTGATGACCCTGATGGAAAAGAGATGATATTCTGTGACATAATCTAGGAAATCTTATCCTAACTGCACTGACACAACAGACTGGTTCTTTTATGACAGCCATTCAGGAAGTGAGTCACATCTTGAATGTGAAAGGGTAATATCATTCCTGCAAGTACGGATGTAATCACTTTATATGCACGCATGGAAGATGGTGTCATTGTGCGTGGAGAAGCGAATATCTCAAATCATAATCACCACATTACACGTGTATTCTATCAGGATGAAGTACATGCATGTAAAGAAGCGGTAGAAGCGATACAAAATGCAGACCTTTAGTCATCTATGGAATTGGTTCTGTCTATACAAGTATTTTGCCGAATGTAATCATTCCAGAAATTCAGGAAGCGTTATGTAGTACAAAAGGCAGAGTTGGTTTACTTCTCGTAACGCGATGACACAACCAGGTGAAACAGATGGATATTCAGTAGAAGATCACGTAGATGCGTTGTTATATCACCATGCGCCAGTTGATAAAGTGATTGTGGCATGTGATGAGATACCAGAGAAGATATTAGAACGTTATTCTGTAAATGGAAGTACAAAGGTCAATCTTGTAAAGCAAGACCATCCCTATCAGGTAGTAACAAAAAAATTACTCAGCTTCCGTAATGGATTTATTCACCATGATCCGAGAAAAATTAAAGGCAGTGATTCAAGAATTGCTGGAGGTGAAGTAATGTCATTTGCAGCAGAGGTAAAACAAGAAGTAGCCCAGAAAGATTATGGAGGGTAATGATATACGTGCAGAACTATCGCACTCATTCAAATGACATCATCACTTTCTTTATCTAATCGTGGTATGACTTTATTAGTGAGTCTAGAAAATGCGGCTGTTTCACGTACAATTTATCGTTTGGTGAAAGAAAGATATGGCGTAGAAATTAGCTTGTTTGTAAAAAGGAAGATGAATCTTCGTAAGAATCGTATTTATGGTATGCGTATTATGAGTGCAGCTCCAAAGATTCTGGAGGATTTAGGGAATTTATAGTACGCGTGGTTTACTAGATAAGCCACTTGCAGAAAAATCGTACAGACAAACAATAATGCACGTGCCTATTTGGCAGGAGCGTTTATGGCAGGTGGCTCTATCAACTCGCCAGAAAAATCATCCTATCACTTGGAGATTACAGCTACCAGTGAAGAACATGCATTGTTTATGGTATCCCTGTTAGAGCGATTTAACATTCATGCAAAAGATTACAACACGTCGAAAGAAAGTTATTCTATATGTGAAGTCAGCTGAAAAGATTGCGGACTTTCTTGCGTTTAATCGAAGCTAGACCAAGCAGTTTTGAAAGTTTGAAAATATTCGTATCTCGAGAGACTTTAGCAACTCCCTTCAACGCATGAACAATATGGATTTAGCCAATGAAGTAAAAGGCGGTTGCGGCTGCGAGTGGACAACTGATGATATTCGAGATCTTGAAGAAAATCAGAAGATAGAAACATTAGACCGTAAACTACAAGATATCATCGCACTCCTGTAAGGCAAACCCAGAGGCTTCCTTAATGGAGCTGTGTAGTATCTATGAACGTCAGACTGGAGAAATTGTATCGAAGTCAGGCATGAAACATCGCTTTGTAAAGATTCACGAACTAGCGATGAAAGAGGTAAAAACAAGATGAATAGAACACAACTACAAACAGCGGTATCCACAATTGTATTCTTGGTTATCGTTGATGTTGATATTTCGCTACCTATGGTGGCTCATCCTATTATTACTATTACCAATTGTAGGGATTTGTGATTTATGGGTTGATACAAGCCAGAAGATTAAATAAGCAGATGGAAAACGCTACTGTAGAAGAGTAGATATTGATCGTACTTTCTATCAGTCATATTCAAACCCCTAAGAAAAATCAAAAGTGATATCATTGATGTCGAATATGAGGAACATACAGACGGAGAATAAGACTATGGAAAATGTACCACTGAAATATTAGAAAATGATTTTACAACTTTACAAGTGATGGATTGGCCTATGGTCTCAAGAATATTTACAGCGTTGTAAATATGAAGAATCAAATCACAATATTATTAATATGATTATGTGGTTACAGACATATCCGCTGTTTTACTATAAAAGAGAAGAGTACTTTATTGTTGTTGGGTATACATGAAGGATGTTTCTTCATGTATATGCCACTATATGAAAAACAATATATCGCTGAAGCGATAAAAAGGGTAAAGGAAATCTTTGACCACTATGGACATGACTTTACACTCAGTTGTTTTACAAAAAGAGATGGTAGATAAAGTTATTAAACTTTATCCAGAATATACAGCCATCCATGAAAGTTGGGCAGATGATTATGTCTATGATGGAGAACGTTTACGTACCTATGCAGGTAAGAAAATGCAGACGCAATCATTTGAAATGCGTTCTATAAAGACTATGAAGGTAGATGGTCATATGAAACTCTGAACGAAACCAAATATCGATGATTGTATTGGATATTTGAAGATTGGAAATCTGAAGATCCAGATGATTTCTTACAAAGCGAGAGAATCGGTACATTCCGTATCTTAGACTTATATAATGAACTACCATGTAAGGGTGGTTTTGATTCGAATCGATGGCAAAGGTACGTGCCTTTTGCGATTGGATCAATGTTATCAGACCGTATGTCAAGAGAATATCGAAAAAGGCAGATGGAGATGTTAGAGGTCTTTACCAATGCATCATGAAAGAGATGTTAAGTCAGTGAATTTCCTGGCATTGAACTAGTCAATCGTGAAGATGATACAGGCTCGTGAAAATCTAAGAGCTGCTAAACTGTCCTATCACCCAGTCAATATTATTGAGAAGTATCGTATTAAGAAAGGTGTTGAATCATGATTACAAAAAGCAACGAAAGAACAAGCTACCGAAGTAAAGAATCTTTGGAAAGTATGTTTTCCACAAGAGGATGAAGGCTATATTGATTACTATTTCAAGAATCTATTTGTGCCAGAGAAATTTGCTTTGTATATGTAGAAGAGGGACATGTTGTCTCAGCAATCATTCGAGCCCCACATGCGATGATGTTTAATGACAAAGTTCTACGTACTAGCATGATTCTTGGTGTAGGTGACATTGCCTGCATACCGTAAACGTGGATATATGAAGCGTTTAATGGAAATTGTATTAGACGTATGCGAGCATACTGAACTGATTACTCTTTATTCAGGCATATGACCAGAAACTATATGAACCATATGGCTTCCGTAATATCTACAATCGCTCTACCTATCGCTTAACACGTGATGATGTAAAGCGCAGCACAAACTTTGGCTGTTCCTATGAACCAACAGCGATTGATTTACTAAAAGGTTTACTCTGCATTTATCCGTCGATTCAATGGTTACTATGCAAGAGATTTAGAATACTTTGTAAAGTATAAGAAGGAAATCAATGCACAGGGTGGAAAGATTGTAGCTACTACAATGGCAAAGACCAAATTAGAGGATATGCAACGATGTTGCTAAAGGGAGATGTTCTAGAAATTGAAGAACTCATCTACCTTGATTCCACTGCTCTAATGAAAGCTATGTAACTGCAGCGCTATTTGAAAAGGATGTTGTGGAATTACATGTATCAACAGAAGACCTAACGCTCGTATTCCCAGAGACAAAAGGTTGAGACATATGGTTCTGACAATGGCAAGACTTAATGACGCAAAACTATTCTCAAAACTTGTGGGTGAGAGATATCTCTACGTTGAACAAGCATTGCGACAAGTATCAAACCACTTAATCTAAATGAATTTTACATAAGAAGGGTGTATATCCTTCTTTTTCTGTGCTATATAATAAATAAAAAACAGAAATGTATATCATTGAGGTGATTGTTATGAGAAAACACCATTATAACTTCTTCGTCTTGCAATCTACATGCGTAGTCATCATACTCGTAGTACGTATCATTCCATGTTCTTCCAAGAATTCCAGGTAGACCAGAGTTCTTTGATAGAGAGAATCATCAACTCTATCCAATCAGGATGAAATCAAGAACTCAAAAGAAGAAGCGTTTGAAAGAATATCATTTGCGATTTGATTATGATGATGTGTTAGGTTGTAAAACCGGTGAGCCACCATGGGATTGTGGAATTGAGAACTAGATGATTTCAGATGTATACTCACAAAAATACGCCTTTTACCTAAGAAAAAGATTGAGAAAGTATTATAAACTACATCATTGATTCCTATCGAAACAAGCAAGAGATATACGATAAATTTATACGTCGCTAAAAAGAAGAAATTGTCACATCGATATACACAAATGCCTACGACAGATTATAGGAAGCGAAAATATACCATCGATGGCAAATGATATATTACACAGTTAGCAGTCAGATAGAGATAATCGTGTACTAAGTTTTTACATGTTCTGTGAGGATTGGTATGGATATAAACTCCAAGGAATATATCTTATTATGCACAAGAATACAATGGTGACAATGTGACAGACAAGGTGAAAGAAATTCTGGAGAAAGACACTAAATTAACCAATGAAAAATAAGTATAAAAAGTCATTAAATTCACATGGTGCTAATTTATATAAAAAGTTAGAAGAATTTTTAGTGAAATTCATCACGTTAGCGCTTACATTCAAATGCTCTTAATTGACCGAAAAACATATAAAAACATATAATATAAATGCAACAAAAGGAGGTCTTTGAAAGACAATATGACAGATGTAAGAGTTGCTATTAACGGTTTTTGGCCGTATTGGCCGTCTAGCTTTTAGACAAATGTTTGTAGCTGAAGGTTATGAAGTTGTTGCAATCAACGACTTAACAACACCTCACATGCTAGCTTACTTATTAAAGCATGATACAACACACGGTAAGTGGGATCATGAAATCTCTGCAGATGATGAAAGGAACAATCACTGTAGATGGTAAGAAATTACAATTTATAAGGAAGCTGATGCTAGCAACCTACCTTAGGGTCAATTAGACATCGATGTAGTTCTAGAATGCACAGAGCTTCTACACAAGCAAAAGCTAAGTCTGAAGCACACATCAAGGCTGGTGCTAAGAAGGTTGTTATCTCTGCTCCTGCAGGAAACGACTTACCAACAGTAGTTTACGGTGTAAACGAACATGTTGTAACAGCTGAAGACAAGATTATCTCTGCTGCTTCATGTACAACAAACTGCTTAGCTCCAATGGCTAAGGCATTAAATGATTTATATCCAATCCAATCTGGTATCATGACAACAGTTCATGCTTACAGGTGATCAGATGATCTTGGATGGACCACAGCGTAAGGGTGACTTACGTCGTTCCCGTGCTGGTGCTTTACAATATCGTTCCTAACTCAACAGGTGCTGCTAAGGCTATCGGTCTTGTAATTCCTGAGTTAAATGGTAGAGTTAATCGAGTGCTGCTCAGCGTGTTCCTGTTCCTACAGGTTCAACAACACTCTTAGTCTCTGTAGTTAAGGGTAAGGATGTAACTGTTGCTTCTATCAACGCTGCAATGAAGGCTGCTGCTTCTGAAAGCTTCGGCTACAATGAAGAAGAAATCGTTTTCTTCTGACATCGTTGATGAAACACATGGTTCTATCTTCGACGCTACACAGACAATGGTAGCTAAGATTGATGACGACACATACCAGGTACAGACAGTTTCTTGGTATGACAATGAGAACTCATATACTTCTCAGATGGTTCGTACAATCAAGTACTTCGCAAACGTTAAGTAATTAACCTAAGCAATCTAAAAATCACACTTCTATGAGGTGTGATTTTACGTTTTCTTTTTAGATATTGTATATATGTATCTTACATTATGAAATTATGCATCTTAGCGAAAAATGGCGAGACAGTATGAAATACATGCGGTAATATCACAGTAGAAAAGATACGAAAGGAGAATCGAAGATGAAAGTAAATGTAGAACTATCAAAGAGTTTTTCCCCTCCATGTAACGATTTATGCGGATGCGATTACGGATGAAAGTACAGAGAGTGATTGATGTACTCGACTCAAAGGATATACCACTAATAGTGCAGTGAAGATCGGATGATAGTCTTGAAAGTCGGAAGAGATATATATGATACGCGTGGAGGGTGGAGATACTGTTATCTATACTGAAAACGAGAGTATTATTCCGAAGACGTTTGTATGAGATGCTTGAGCAGATCGGGACTTGCTTCATGCAAATATCAGAAACAAACTGTCATTAATCTTTCTTGTATAAAAAGTATAGAGACAGGCTTTGGTGGAACTTTATTACTAAAGTTAAAGAATGGTTCTTCTGATTATGTATCAGAAAGTATTTACCTGATCTAAAAAGATATCTAGGAAATTTAAGGAGGCTAAACATGAAAACAAAGAAACAAACACTACTATTTAACATATTTTATATCAATGGGTATTGCCGCAATGATATTTATTATCGTTGGAGTTATCATTGATTGTATCTTCCATGGAAATATGCAAATGACAAATTACGCATTTTTCTAAGATGGCTATCGCAACCGTGGTAATTGGACTTGGGTTTGGGCTACCTGCAATAGTTTATGACAATGAGAAGTTATCCTTTACACAGACAATTATTCATATGGGGACTGGTTGTATTATTATGACAGTTACAGCTTTCCTTGTAGGTTGGATTCCTATGCATCGTGGACCACTACTGATGATTGCGATACTTTTAGAGAGATTGCACTTGCATTTGTTATTTGGTTTTCTATTTTATCTACAACAAAAAGAAACTGGTAAAACAGATGAATCAACGAGTGAAAGAAATAAATAAATTATGAATAGTTTAACGGTCTATCATAAGTAGGGCCGTTATTTTTGGTTTAGGGATGATAAATTATAATTTACGTATTAAGATAGAGAGGTGCTTTCAAGGAGATTTATTATGAAGTGGTATGAGAATGCGGTGTTCTATCATATTTATCCATTAGGATTAACGGATGCACCGAAGAATAATGATTATCAAATTACAGAACATCGTTTGAATCAATTGGGCCCTTGGATCAAACATATCAAAGGAAATTGGCTGTAATGCGTTGTATATTGGACCATTATTTGAATCAGTTGGACATGGATATGAAACGACAGATTACTATAAGTTGGATTCTGAGACTTGGTGATAATGAGGATCTAAAGAAGTTTGTAAAAGAGTGTCATCATCAAGGTATTCACGTAATCTTTGATGGTGTCTTTAATCATACGGGAAGAGATTTCTTTGCGTTTAAGGATATTCAACACAATCGTGAAAGTTCTCAGTATAGAGATTGGTATTGTAATGTGAATTTCAGGGAATAATGAATATCAATGATGGCTTCTCTTATGACAACTGGGGTGGTTATAACTACTCGTAAAAACTCAACCAACAAAATCCTGCGGTTAGACAAATACCTATTGGATGTGGTGAAATATTGGGTAAGTGAGTTTGATGTGGATGGAATTCGACTAGATGCGGCAGATGTATTAGACTTTGGTTTTATGCATGAGTTACGTATGCTGGCAAATGAAATCAAGCCTGAATTCTGGTTGATGGGGAAGTGATTCATGGCGACTATAGTCGTTGGGTAAAATTCTGATATGTTACATTCTGTGACAAACTATCAATTATATAAAGCGTTATATTCTGGGCATAATGAACATAACTATTTTTGAGATTGCCCATACAGTGCGTTATCTATTAGATAAAGGTAATCTACCATATCATCTCTATAACTTTGTGGATAATCATGATGTGGAACGTATTTATACAAGACTACTCAACAAACACGAATTTGTACCAGTACATATTTTGATGTATACACTACCGGGTATTCCTTCTGTTTATTATGGAAGTGAGTTTGGTATTGAAGGAAGAAAAGAGAAACATTCAGATGCGGTTTTACGTCCTGCAATTAACTTGGAAGATTATCCAAAATGCACTAGATGAGAATGGCTGTACCAATATCATCGCAAGACTTGGTGAAATTCGACAGAAGAATTCTGTATTTTTCAGATGGTATTTGATCAAAGAACTACGATTAACAAATCGTCAGTATGCTTTCTCACGTACAAAACGAGATAACACAGGCAATCGTTGTAGTGAATAACGATGAAGTAGATTCATCGTTAGAAATTCCGGCAATTGGAACTTATACGGAACTGCTGAGTGGAGAAATCCAGAGTGTTGATGGAAATCTACATATTCATCTGCATGCATGTTCAGGGCAAATCTGGATGAAAGACTATGATGAAACAGTAACTAGGAAAGAGAAGGTAAGATTCCGGAAATCAAAGCAAGTTGCAGTAAAAGAGGAAACAATCAAAGCAGGTAACTGTAGATTATAGTAAATCTTATGAAGAAATGAGTATTGAAGAACTACAAGCATGTGTTCTAGAAAAACTTGAGAAGAATGGTCCTGTAACAGAACAAATGAAACGTGATGTCGCAAATAATGTTTATCATGATTCATTGATTAACTGGGTAAAGAGCTTTAGAAATTAAAAATACCAGCAGCTGCGGTATTTTTAATATTAAACTTTACGTTCATGCATTAGAATAAATGGAATCAATAGAACAGCACAAGAAATCCAGATAGTTGGATAACCTAACTGTTTAGATATTACACCACCAAGACCAGCACCAATTGCGAATATTACGATAATTCCGAAAGTAATGCATGGATTGGTGAAAGTATGTCTTATCATTTGTACGAAAGAAAGCGGATAATCTTGCGGTAGCACTCTTGATATTACCGATACACATGGTACTAGCATAGTGTTTCCGTTTACCTTACGGAAGATTGTACTTGTAGAGGCGCAAGAGAATGAAACAAGCATATTTGCGATATTAGTTAAGACTACCAGGGATAAAACCAACAAGTAATAACGTGATAATCTCAATGAGTACGATAAATTGTCGCCAGTGAAGAGATTTTCTTTTCTTTAGTCGACCTTGTAGTTGTTCAGCGACAAATACACCGACGATAAAAAGCGAAGATAGGTAATAGATAGTTTAGGCTATGTGCGATATTGCCCTCCATCAAATTCTGCGTCATTAAGACTAGATTACCGGTTTGTGCATTTGCGAATACATGGTCTCTAGTATTAAAAGTATAGGCATCTTGTAATCCGCCGCTAAAAGCGAGAAAAGCAAGTGATAAATGCATCTGACATTTGTTGTTCTTTCATGGGTCACCATCCTTAAAATCATTCCTAGAAAGTTCAAAGTCTTATATTAGGCTAATTACTTATGAATACAAGTCTGTTAGATGGAAAGGCAAGGATTCCTATGTAAGAAATATGCAAAGGTGTTATGATAATACTGGTTATTATTTTTACACATCATCGATTTCAACCAAATTATTTTTAGATTGGGTGAGGGGACATGAAAAAGAATAATTTATTTCAGCGTTTTTCGCTATTGGCTGAGTAAGCAGATATAGCAAAGGTACGAGGTAGTATGATTCGTGCTCTATTATTTGTGACTATTTTTATGATTTTGTTTTTAGCGAGTATTCTAATTTTGTTTGGGGAAAGTGATGAATGCTCACCATTACATGCGCTATGGGATAGTTTTGCGACCAGCAATCAATGCGGAAATTCCTTCTTCTGGTGATGGTTCACTACTATTTATTATCATTAATGGAATTGCGGCGATCATTGGTCTTTTCTTTACAGTATCTTGATTGGTATTATTACAAAGCAGGTATAGAGACAAAAACTACAGCGGCTTAGAAATGGCAATGCGGACGTTTTGGAGAAAATAATCATACTGTGATACTTGGGTGGAATGATACAACTTTTGCGATTCTTGCGGAGATTATGGAGATCAAATCTAAATCGAGAGATGCAGACGGTCGTAGTATTAGATGATGCGTGTGAAAAGGCGAAATGGATGATCAAGTACGTACATTTTATCACTGAAAAGATAAAGAGCGTGAAAGAACCGCAGAAAGAATCATGAAGTGTTTATCCTTATGCAAAGCATACACAGGTATTATGCCGTTATGGAACGACAGTACATTCTAGTAATTTAGAAAACTGTAATATTCAAAACTGTAAGTCAATTTAGTAAATGAAGATGATGACGATGAAACAATCAAAGTTATTCTTGCGTAGTGGAATCATCAATGAACTTCGTATGAGTGGTAGTAAAAGGGAAGAAACTTCCCTATATTACTGCTATCATTCGTGATAAGAAAAAATATGAATACTCGCAAGACTTGCGGGTGGAAAAAGATTTGGAAGTAATCTGTTATCCGAGTTAATGTCGTATCATGGCGAAACTCTAGCAGAGCTGCAGGATTATCACATGTATTCACTACTTATTTAACTATGAGGGGAAGTGACATCTACTATGTGAATAGAGTGAAATCAAACTATCTGGTAAAGAGTGATTGCTTCAGATGGTAGATGAAACATATAAATGATTTGACACTCTATAGAGTTAAATCAGTATTTAACCAATGCGACGTATTATTGGCGGATCGCATGGTAAAATCAATAATAAAGTTGAACAGGGACGACTCAATGACAATCGTTGGGAGGGGATGGAATCGTGTCTATTACCAGACGATGAAGAGTAAGCTAGTCAAAGATGTAGATCACTTCTATATGTACAGATGGATGATAGTCCGATTGAAGTTATAAAGACATGTACTGTTTCTTGCAAAGGGTTAAAGAGAAAAACTTTAGTCCACACTAGAGACCGGATGCGATTATCGGTGGTACCTTATTGCTATGCAAGTATTAAAGGAACTTGAAACATTCTTGCATGAAGATACGCCTGTATACATTCTTGAAACGCAAGAGAAAATTAGATGCGTATCTAGCAGATGAAAGAGATACAGGAGGAAATCAGAAGATTACAAATGTCTGTCTAGAGTGGATTCCTCTGGATATCGATTGCTATAATAGTCTATACGGGATTATGCGTGTACCAGAACATGAGAAATTCGTAGCGCAATAATTTCTTTCAAATAATCTTTTGTGGATGAGAATTTATCTCAGACAAGAACAGAAAGAGGCTGCGGATAACCTTACAATCTCCCGTCTGTTATCCTTACGAAAGATACGAGCGATTTATTGCCAGAACTATTTATTACTTGCAGAATGAATTATGAGCGAAACACAAGAATCTTGCCGGAGCGTGCAGGTGCAGAGGATTATATAGTGGGTAGTAATGTGCGCTGCATCCGTCATGACATCAAATTTCTCAGGCAAGAGAACTACATCGTATCTTCTATGAGATTCTGGATTGGGTGGATCTGAAATCTACTTACACAAAAAGCATTTAAGTATTTAGGATTTGAAAACTGTAAGGATGTAAAAGAAAAGGTAGATCTTCCAACACTAGCTGCAGAAATTAGCACAGCAGAATGCAGTGTTTATTGGTTATTGTAAATATGGACAGAATGGTAGTATCTAAAACCAAAACTAAACCCACCAAAATGGAATAAAGATGGTACTCAATCGAGATAACTTTTTGAGTATCGAGACTACATTATTACAATTGCGAATCAAAAATGGTGATAAATCTTAATAGTGGCTAAGCGTGTGAAGCTAGGATATAGTTACTAATGTATGTGATTTATCAATATGATACAATTTCTTTTGTATAAGTAATTCATTAAAGAGATATATTATGTATGATGCAAGAAATAGTCAAATGAAATTCTACGATGACACAATCAGTTATGTTTCATTTGGTTATGGAAATAAAATTTATGTATTGATACCAGGTTTGAATACCGAGCAGATAAAAGGAAAAGCTTTACAACTTGCTTTTTACTATAGAAATTTTTGAGAGATTATAAGTTTTTATATTTGATCATAAAGAACATCTCAATGAGAATTATGAGATTAGCGATATGGTGGAAGAGATTTCTTGTGTATCAAAAGTTGAATTTAGATAAAGTAGATGTTGTGAGGGGTATCTCAAGAGGGGAATGATTGCTCAACTATAGCTATAAATTACCCTGACATTGTTAGAAAACTAGTTTTAGTGGCAACTACATCAAGAAAAAATCCTACAACAAACAAGGTCGTAGATAGATGGATTGTTTTAGCTGAAAATGGTGAGTTACAAGAACTGCAAAAATATGCTTGAGACTGTTTTATTCAAAAAGATATATAGCAAAAATAAGTGGTTATCTATTTTGGTACAATTTCTGTTTAAGCCAAGATTAGATCAGCTTAATAGATTTATTATTTTAGCTCAGATCATGCTTAAAAATTTAATGTTTTTGATAAATTGAATAAAAATTCAATCTAAAAACTCTGGTTATAGGTGCTGCATTGGATCAAGTTATACCAGTAGAATTTTCTAATGAACTAGCTGAAAAATTAATTGTCAGAAAATTATTTTTGAAAAACTCTGGTCATGCAGTACATCAGAAGTTTCTGATTTTAATAGAACAGTTTTAAATTTTTGATAAGTAGTAATTAAGAATTTAACTTTTCACTTGCGCATGGCGTAGCATTCACTAACCCTTTGGGTGAGGCATATTGAAAACTGTACTTTTTAACCATTAAAATAGAAAGGCAGGAGGTAAATACGAATACTAAATAAATTTCCAGAAAAATTACACTTTCTTCGAAAAGCATTACGGTCTTTTCACAGGTGATGTCAGCAACAAAAATCAATGTGAAATTTACCGATTATATGAACTGGGAAAATGGCAACAGTATCCCATCAATATCAAATATTCGTAAGTTATCAGTATTGTTTGGCGTTCCGGTTGAAACATTTTATCGATAATCGAAAAGGTAATTGGATGACCTGAGGTAAAGGTGGTGCCACAAGTACAACCGCAACAACCAACAATCGAACAAAGCCAGATGAAACAGTTAAAGCTGATACAATCCATACACAAAGAGTCAATTCTGTTAAAAATGACTTAGGGCAGTACACGTGTAATGGATGCAGGTAAAATCAAGACAGCCGCTAAGGTAACGGAGACCAAAGGAAACTAAGAAAGAAGATAACCAAAAGAATCTGCAGAAGATTTCTTATGCCATTATGGCGGGATGCTTGGTTGCAGTAGTGAGTGGTTATCAGCAATTATCCTTCGTTTTACAACCGGTGGTAAGTCTGGCTTTACAGTTGAAACTTTCAGATTTAAACCGTATAGCGGAAGGTGATACCTTTACATTATTTATTGATAAGAATAATTCTTTAGAAGTCTATGGTGATTTCCAATATAAGAATGAATTCAGGATGTTGTACAGGTCAGTGCTTATGGAAGTCATGCGGTTGGCCTTAAGAAAGATCAGTACAGTCGTAACAGCCGATAGAGAATGAGGAAGTTGCGAAGTGGAAGAATATCAAGGCTATCGCTGCTGGCAAAGACCATACGGTTGGGCCTAACAAATGATGGTAAGGTTGTTTGTGCAGGTAGTGATCTTGCATGTCAGGTCAGTGATTGGTCAGATGTAGATGGTATTTACGCTGGCGATGATGTGACATTTGCGATTGTAAATGGACAGGTAAAGGTATCTGGTAATTCCGCAAACTTCAGTGCAGTTAGTGATGCGAAAGAAGTTGGCAGTTGGAGAATCACAAGTACTTGTATTAAAGAAAGATGGCGGTGTATCTGCTGTATCCTAAAGGGAAACAGTACAAGTGATGTGTCTAGTTGGACAAAGATTTCATCCATTGCAGGGTTGGTAAAAACTATGTAGTTGGTGTACATGAAGATAAGTACAGTGAGTGTTGTTTCAGATGATAAAAGATTTAAAGAGCTGTGAAGCTTGGACAGATGTGAAGTATGTCGCAGCCTACGACGATACACTCGTTGCGCTTCAATCGTTCTGGTAAGATATGTATGGTTATGGTGATAACTCTAGTAACCAGTATGATAATTCGCTCAAGTCAGATGCTAAGCAAACTATCACAAGTTAAGAATATTACATTCACAGTTACAACAGCGAACGTAAATATTGCTTGGGATCCAGTTGAAAATGCGGATTACTATGAATTAACAGTTAATACAAATCCAATTACTGAACATAAGAATATTATTTCTAATAGTGATAGTATCGCATCCCTCATCTTTTAAAGGATGGAGACATACGTTGTAACAATCACGGCACATTCAAGAAGGAAGATAAGTATAAGACAGAGTAGAAGACATCTATCAACTTTTGCCTATAATGCAAAGACAGTACAGCTCAACTCACCAACAGATATTACTGCGACAGGATTGCAGAATGCATGGCACTTTGCGTGGTCGCTAGTAGAGAAATGCGGATAAGTATAATATCTCAATCGATGGAACAGTTGCAGCATCAAATGTTGATGGAACATCCGTTACAATTGATGGTATCTCATTTGCGGAAGGTTCTGAGAGCATGAGATTAGTATTAGCACTCTCATCTAACCCTAGCATACACCGAAAAGTGTGCCAACGAAAAGCAAGATGAAGTATACTATCAGCAAAGAGTGCAGATTAAGGTTAATCTTGAAAAGCCAGATGGTAGTGGCGCTGGTTCTAAAGACATATGAACTCAATGTGAGGTTCATACTATGTTCAAAAATATTATCAAACCTAGTGATATTCCAAATGGATATAAACTACCGCAAGAACCAGTTTCTGCGGAAGTTATGAATGGTCAGACGACAGAAGTAACGATTAAATTAGAAACAAACTAAGGCAAGGAGAAACACATGGACAGACTTTGGTATTATACAAAACGAGTAGCTCAGAAAGAAATTTGGCCCCATTTACAGATGCTGAATTAGTGCAGTTCATCAAACAAGAAATTCTTTGCAAGGATGAGTTATATCTGGATGCCTGATTTGAAGAATTGGTTGGAAATATCAAATTCAATCTATGCAATCTATTTACCAGCTTCAGATACAACAGTAGAAATATAAAAGAAAAGAATGTATTTAGGAAAGCCTATAAATACATTCTTTTTTACTTCATCATTATTTTCTACGAGATACTGAAGTGTTGTTGTACCAATGAGTTGTACCAAGACTCAAAGTGCTACGAGATGAGAATACAATCAAATGCTTGTACTTCTGCTAGTCGGATATTGCCAGTTACTAGTGATGCGATCATATAGTGGAACATGTCTCCGGAATCAATGGAATAATGGATGGGTAGATAAAGTAAGCAGTAGGAACCTGAAACACGAGACATAAATTCACCGTAAAGCGAAGCAGCAAGTGCAGAAATTAAATGATGACAAAGCGATTATCCGGAAAACTAGAAAAGTGAGATATTTACTAACCGCACTAAGAATCCACCAAAGACCTGCATATAGTAATTTATCTTTGCCATGAATCCCCAAAGGTAACACTAAAAAGCTAGTGAAGCAATAAAAGGAAAATAGTAGAATCAATATGTTGTTTACCATGCGCCTGAACCTCCCGATTAGAATTACAGCAAAGTACATGCCAGCTGCTAGAGAGGCACTTTCTAAGAAAACATTTAGTAATTGCTGAGGATACCATTGAACTCGTGGCCACAGATTAAATTACGAAAATGCATTGACTAAAGGGATACCTGGAATCATGAGGTAAGCTGATAGAAATCAAAGTCACTGTGTATCTGCAATCAATCCTACTCTAACTAATAGAAAGGATAGAATTGTCCTAAGAACATACTAATAATATTGTTAATAATCTTATCGGTACGTAGTTTAGAAAGGCCAAGGTTTATCCAGTATAGACAAAATGGAAACAAGTGCGAGTCGCCTATCATATCAGTTGGTTTACCACCTAGAATAAAACAAACACAAGTGATGGCAAGTACTTGGCATAATAGAGTTGTGCAACACTATACTTCTTTACGCTTTGAGCTTGATCTAGTATATTCTGCAGTTGTTCAGCAGGGATAGGGTGATTACTAACTTGATGCATAATATTGTTTTAAAAATACGTAACTTTTCCAAGTTGATGAGATATTGTGAAAATATCTAACTGCTTTCATATGTATTTCCATCAGTACCACGAAACAAATACTTACATACTGATGTGTCATAACAGTGCTAAGTTCAGTTAACTCGATACGCATGTGCATTCTTTTCGATAGCATACTCTACATGTTCAAGAGTTGAACCGTTCGATAGTAGTGCGTGTGCTAGTTTTGGTCGAGATAATTTAATATCTGTTCCATTTCTAAACGAGTATTCATCATGTTCTCCTTATTTGAGCTTATAGTATAAATTCAACATTAATTTATTAGCAAGAGGAAGATTTAGAGATAGTAATTTCATAGTCATTGTTCGAACGATGTTATAGTAAAACAGGGTGATAAATATGAAGAAAGAAAAAGTTGGTTCAGTTATTCAATTGCACAGGATAATCCATGGTGGCAAGCTGTACTGTCTCAAAAGAAGTAATGAGTCAAGTCAGTTATTACTCACTTGCGGAGAATACAGATATCAGTGCAGAAATCTACCCATATTACAAGTTGATCTATGTTCATACAGGAAGAGCAATCGTCTATACAAACGACGATGAGAAAGCTGTTAATGTCGGTGAAGCAATTATCGCACATATTAATATCCCTGTAGGAATCAAAACAGATCAAGGAACCATTTATACTGAAATCATGATAGGAGAAAATAGTATGATGAACAGCGCAGTAAAACCAGGTGAAGTATTTGGCTTAAAGGTTTAGTACCATATCAGGATGGTAGATTGTAAACATGGATGTTGCACACAACGAAAAGATGAAGTTTGTTGTGATGGCATTCGATGCAGGAACAGGCTTATCTGAACACGCAGCTCCAGGCGAAGCACTAGTATTTGCGTTAGATGGTAGTGCAACAATTATCTATGAAGGTGTAGCACATGAAAATTCATGCTGGCGAACAATTCTGCTTTTTGCACAGGGTGAGCTTACACGCAGTAAAAAGCAAACGAAAAGTTCAAGATGGCTTTTATTATTAACTTTATAAGAATAGTAAAATGTCTCTGTGATAGAGGCATTTTTTATTTTTGAAAAGAAAACTGTACTCTCTATTATAGAAATACAGAAAGTACAGTGAGGAAGAAACCTACAAATATAAACCAACCTAATGAGATAACCCTTAAGATAATGCTTGCATAATGCAACATATTCACGAAATCATTGCGCTAGGCCAGAAGTAGAGTGCAATAGGGTGCACCGATGCCCGATTGCTGGAATGTTTAATGAACGGCATAGTAGAAGTGCATGATAGACATGGAGAGTTGGAAGTGACTACCGCAATACGCATGCGACCACCTCTACGCTTTGATGATTTCATACGAATTACGCATGTTTTCAAATGTATTAACACTCTTATCTTCCATGATAATTTGATGATTCTTAATCCTTTATCAATAGGGTATGTACGCATGGCTTCCGCTGAGGATACCTTTTTCATCAGCACCTTGACCGCCAGAAACAACAATATAACAAGATGATACCGACTTAGTAAATACACGATGCTTTATCAGACGATTGGCAAGCAGTTTTCGTTGGTGTTAAACCATCAATTAATCCAGCACCTAATACAACAATGTAGTCAAAATCAACATGTCTTGGGAGTACTTGGATGAATATGGAATAGAACATAAATGCGACGAATACAAGTGAGATATATAAGACACTAAATCCAAATCCCATTTTAAGCAGAGTTGGAAAATCTTGTATTAGATGAGATCAGAATGAGTCTATATAGTTGTTAGCAGCCACTATCATTGAAGTTATGAAATAAAATTCACCAACTCAAGATAAAGATTCCAAACGCATGGATAGGAAACTTGTAATATGAAACCCTTCACTGAGAAGCATCTGTACACTATTTACCATCAATAAGAATGGAATGATAAATATCAGAACATAAAGGTGGTGACGAAATATACTTGAATATATGTCACAATCCTGGATGTACTGAATACACAGAGAAAAACAAAGAGTGCAAATAGTAGGATTAATAAAAAATACTGCTATTACAGCGTCTAGAATCCTTGAAGAAGAGTATAAGAATATCGTTCAGTGATACAATCGCAGAATTCTGGTGTAAGAATATAATTCATGAATGTAAACATAGCAAAAATAGTAACATGAATAAAAAGTATCTGTGTGAATAATATTAGAAAACAGCTAGTATTTGTACTAAAAGCTTCCTAGAAATTACGCTATATCAAATAAACCGTTGATCGGGAAATATTACTGCAATATACCGGCATGAGAGAGGCACATTTGGTGAGAGTGCTTTGGCAGATGGTGTTGATGGGAATGCCTCCGAGAGGGTCTTCTTGATATGTAGAGAAGGACGTTGCACTAATGTTATCGGTGAAATTCTAAAGAGTGGATACGCATAGCGTCTTTTAAAGAAAGACGCTTTTTAACAGGAGGAAGAATATGATCAGACTGTATAATACAAAGACTTTACAAATCGAAGGTTCAAGCCAATTCACCGAGGGACACGTGGACGTACTATGTATAGTGGACCAACTGTGTATAACTATGCGCCTATCGGTAATGCACGACCAATGATTGTGTTTTGATGTGTTGGAACGTTTATTTGAAGCAGAAGGATATAGCGTTACGTATGTATCTAACTTCACGGATGTGATGACGAAAGATTATTAAGAAGGCTGCTGAAGAAAATACAACAGAAGCAGTGATTGCTGGCGTTACATTGATGCGTATCAGGGGTACGTACTTACTGAATACAGAACCTGATATTACACCACGTATTACAGAAACAATGGATGAGATTATTGAATTCATCGACAAACCCGCGGTAAAGACAGGGTCATGCCTATGAAGCAAAATGGGGATGTATACTTCTCGGTTGAATCTGTACCAACGTATGGTGAGATTTCTCATCAGCACTTGGACCAATGAGAGGCTGGTGCTCGGGATTGAAACAAATGACCAAAAAGAGAAAAATCCATATGATTTTTGCGCTATGGAAGAAAGACAGATATGGGTATCAAGTGGAATCTCCATGGGGAGAAGGTCGTCCAGGGCTGGCATACCGGAATGTTGTCATGATCAACGACAATATCGGTGATTGACATTGATATTCATGGTGGTGGTATGGACTGAGTTCCCCTCACCACGAAAATGAACAGCTCAACAAGAAGCTATGCATGGCAAGCTACACTGGCTAACTATTGGGTACATAATACCATGGTAAAATATCGATGGACGAAAGATGTCCTAAGTCGTTAGGTACACGATTGGGCAAAGGATGTTGTGTATCTTTAGTACAAACTAACAAGATGGTTAATATCCTCAGTACATTATCGTAAAGGAATTAAACTTCTCTGATGAGACACTCGAAACTGCTCGCAAAGGAATTAGATAAGGTGTTAACACCCACTCAAGCAGCATATACAAAAGCTGCACTCGCAAATTATGTCATGAGGTGATGATTATGGACAAGGAATCTTATCGTGCATTCTTGGATTGTCTGGATGATGATATACGATACACAAATGCGTACGCTGTTATCTTTGAGACTGGTTAAGAAATTAAATCAGAACTACGCCAAAGAAATCGACTTTGCACAAGTGGCTCTTACCGCAACGCTGTGGAAAAAGATGTTGAATGTATTGGGAATTGTTGTGGATGAGCCGTGATTGGCGAAACTGAGAAAGGTGTATTTCGAAGTGGAATCCAAAGCTGGAGGCAGACAAAAGACTTTCGATAGGTGCACGATAAATACCGTGATGAATTGAGTGAGAAAGGAGAGCCCAGCAATGTGACCCGGTAAGAATGTAATGAGTGAGAACACTACACGTGTTCTTGGGGATCCCGAGGTGTGAGTCTCTTTTGTGCAGTGACTTCTTAGTTCCAGAAGGGCAGACGAACAAGGAAAGACTTTGCTACAAAAGCTTAGTATTTCTTTTGTTTCACGCAAAATCGCAAAGCAAGATTCTCTTCGCTTCTTCATGAGGACTTCTTTACCGAAGAGGAAGAAGCGACGCATCCATCACCGTGGGCGCAATGGGGGTCCGCAGGTGGTGTTCCAAATAATACGGATGTTGTGACATATCGTATGCCATCGACAGGATTTGAGAGGCGATACTTAGGTGCTATCATATCGTGAATAATCAAGACAAAGACCGTGAGACAGATTTTGGGACAAAATACGCTGACACTTTAGAGGACTTCTATGGCACAATTGTGTGCTGGGATGTTGTAAAACAGATGTTGATGGATAACTCAAGGAATCAAAACAGATTTACATGTCAGTGATACGATATTGGGATGTATGAGCAGTTGGCTGAAAACAACTAGCACAACTCAAAGAGTGGATGAAGAAGACATTAGCACAGATGACAAAAGACGGATCGTCACATCAAGGGTGTTGTGGCCGAGGATTGATCCATATCGTCTATATAGTGTGGATGAAATCGTGCATGCAGTGTTTCCGGGGAGATGGTAAGGGATCTTATCATCGTAGCTACGATGAATGAGAAGATCCCACACCAACTTGCGATGTACGTACCGGCGCAGTGCGATCGTGCCATACTGGTGTCATCTTTTACAAGAAGACCAATGCCAGCTAGAAGCAACGCCTACCTAGTTGCGAGGTTAGTGCTGGCGCAATTCGAGTACAGTGAAAGTGTGCGTCTGCAACCAATCTTTCAGGACACTAGAGACCACAGAAAAAGTTGGTGGGCTGATGGGACGAATGTGGATGGACAGGACTATCGTTCTGCTTGAGGTATGATTTCAATACTGTATTGATTGTTGGAAGCTGAAAGGTAAGGTGTCTCAAGACTCCTGCGTGAGAGTGTGACTTTGTGGTATCACACCAATGAGAGGAAAGGATT
>BNJU01004907.1_pt1 | contig 34402 bp, 47 predicted proteins | sample 8539281 | NCBI WGS metagenome assembly BNJU01 (sample SAMD00202456, study PRJDB9452) | human saliva metagenome | isolation source: human saliva | place: Japan
ATGCAGGCATATATATATAGCAGCAACAAAACAAAAGGGCTCCCCCAACACGAGGACGTTGTCCAAATCAGGTCTGGTCTCTTTGTTGAGGTCGAGGTGGCTGCAAAGCCTGGCAACGTGCGTGTCCTTAGCAGAAACTGCCTATGAAATTGGCTGGGTGTTCGTCAACTGAACCAAGACTGAGATGCGTGAGGAGTTAACTGAGTTCAGGAGGTGGCGCACGTGTCTTGTCCTTACTGGTGGGATCCCGATTAAAACCAACTTGCTCTACAAGTCTCAACTGTCTCAAGGGGACAGTTCCCCCATGCAGTAGAGGAGTCCAGTCACAAATCACAAGGTTTACGAGCAGAGAGCGTTTGAGATATTGATAGTAACTTTATCCTCATGCAGACCAATACAGAGTGTTCGTTAAGAGGTGGAGCGCATCCAACCACTCTTTCATCATCGCCCATCCACCATTGCGTCTCCAGAGATTTCAGGAGGTGTGATCCGGTGAGGTGACCGCAGAACGGCGCAGTTGGCTAAGACTAATAACATTGCCATCTTATTGTCGGCATGACCGCTGGCGAACCTTGCGGGCCTCGCATGTTGGAGCATGGCGGTGATGTCTTTACTTGAAGGGAACGCCACCATACCTCGTATCTTGAGAGCGGTCATAGAACTGTTTGGCTCCACCAACATGGATTTTGAGATGCAATCAGTGGCTTGCTTTTCGAGGTGTCCTAATGCTTTCCTGAAGAATGTTTAGATGGAGCAACGGGTTCGTCGCACGGACGGTGGGCGACCCGTCCCATTTCAGGAGGCAGCACGGTGACGCTGACTATAAGCTGTTACGCATGACGATGACTTGACTGTGCTAGTTTGATCATGGCTGCTTTAACAAGGGCTTTCTGCAACCAGGATGCTTATCTCAAATTTGTTGGTGGTGTCAAATTGATGATTTCATTGATTGGTGGCAGTTGCGGGCTGTGTCGAGTTAAGTGACAAGCCAACCAACCAGAAGTTTTGAGAGAATAGGGTTTGACTGGAGAAATTATGGGTAATGCATGAGCATATCAATGAAGTGTAGAACTTGATTGTATAAAAACTATAGTTTGAAGAATTTTGACAGGATCACCTAATGAAATTGTGATTGAGTGACTACTGAGAAGTTTGAAAAGTATTTGCTTAATAGTCTTACTCAGTTTTAGATTGCAAAACAATTTATAGCTAATATTTATTAAAAACGGAGGAATTTCTGATGAAATTTTCTATGATAGTCAATGCAATTTTGGTGAGTTGTCGCTAATCATGGAGAAACAGTTCGTTCCAGCGGTAGATGGTTTACTACACACGTAATGTCAGCACCAGTCTAAATGCGGTGGGTTCTGGTTTGGGGCGTTTTGTCGGTTGTAGGCGTTCTATGGTTTCGTGAAAGTACTCTTCAGTTACGGTGAGTTCATAACGACATCTGCTTTAGCAACGATAATTTGGTGGCGGATTGCTCTGAACTAGGTGTGACAGTATCGATTGAATGATGGGCTTTTCTGGTTTTGATGGACGGCTTTCTATACAATGGAACCAACGAAAGCTCCAGTCAAGGTGGTCTTTTCGTAATGACTATCAAGGTCAGGGAACTTTGGTCAATGCTTGTTTGTATAAGGAAATTTGTTGCAAAACAAGAAAAACGACTACGCCCGTGGTATTGAGTCAATTTGACTATATCCACGAGAAATGGCTTCTTGGCAGTCTGTGGTACGGGTGAAGGAGGGTGAAACCTGAGGTACTGGTGAGGTTTATGTACAAAGTCTCAATCTGCTTGCAGGCCTCTTTAATATATATTAAAAGGTTCATAATAAAAACTAGGCAGAAACCCGTTGAAGCTGGATGTTCTGTCCGTTTAATAAGGAGGTTGATACGACAAATACTCAAAATGATAAGATAGGAGAAGATGATTATCAAATTTTAAAGGGGGAAATCGCGTAGAATAGCTATGTCAACCACAGGTCTTATGTTGTTCTGTGGGCAGTTGAATCTGCCAATCGCTGGAAAACAAGAGTGGCCTTGTGACTTGTATGGGACTCACGTCTGCACGTTGTCATGCTTGTGGGTTAGCATTTGGAGATGCTCACATTGGAATGTGGTCGGTGTGACAGATGATATGATTCGTCTACCGTATTTTCAGCAGTCAAATGTAACAAGAGGAGTGGTTCTTCATCATACAGACTGTGAAATTTTAAAACGAAGAGTTTCAAGCATTTAAAACTGAATTAGTTGGTTGTCTGGGTCAGATTTTCCTTTTCAAGACGTTGAGGAGAGTGGAAGGTTTGTGAGGATATGCAGTTACTGAGAATCCCATTGACCTAGATGATGGTTATTTAGGGCTGCTGGTTTACGATGTGATATATGCAGTATGAGGTATATACTAACTTTTCCTTCAGAGTTCCTTATCTCCCTATGAGATAGAATGTCTGTTGCTCACTCAGCTTGAATATAGGGAATAAAATGAGCAAGGCAGTGGGTATAAATGTCTACTCTTTGTCTTATTTTATTGAAAATCAAGAAAAAGCGCCATAAATGGTAGATGAAAATATTGTGAAAACACAAGTGATACAAATACCGGAGGGAAATCATGTTTTTCGATTTAAAGCTGTTGGCTCTTTCCAAATAGAGAATTGGCAGAGCGTGGGCAAGAGATTGGGATAGAATTGGGAAAACTAACCGTACGTCAATTTTCAGATGGAGAAATTCAAGTTAATATCGAAGAATTGATCCGTGGAAAACACGTTTTATCTTACAACCAACTAGTCGTACCAAATGACAACTAGAAATTTTGATTATGGTAGATGCCGGAAACGTGCCAGTGCAGACCCACAACGTTGCGCAGGCCTTGATGGTTGCGCTGGGGATAGAAAGGCGAGAGCGCGTGACAATCATCAAAACTTGTGGCAATATGCTAGAAGGGTTGAGGACGTTTCAGTTGACGATCGACTTGCATGCTGCACAGATTCAGGGATTCTCGATATCCGCCGATCACCTGATGGGTGCTCCCCACCGTAGATCACTTTGAGTGTCGTGGCATGGTTGGTTCTGACTATGCATGTCAGTCCAGACCACAGGGTGACTCGTGCTCGTAAATTGGCAGAGTTTTTGAAACCTGATTACACATTGATAAAACGTCGTAGCGTGGACAAGATGAATACCAGTGAAGTGATGAACATCATTGGTAAGGTAGAAGGCAAGACTTGTATCTCGATTGACGATATGATCTGACAGCTATAATAACTACGCAGCAGATGTTTTGTTGGAAGCTGGTGCGGTCGAAGTTACGCAAGCCAGAGCGCACCAGCCTTCTAGGCCTGGGCAAGGATAATATCCAAAATCAGCTATTGTACCAGTTGTTTCGATACTATCTACCTACCGGAAGAGAGCGATTGATTGATAAGATTGAGCAAATTCTATCGCACATCTCTTGGCAGAGTATCATCCGTATCCACGGAAAACGTCTCTTTTCGATCTCCATTATTTAGTATTGAGAAAAAATCAACGAATTTGTTGATCAGACAAACTCCTAACAAAGTGATAGGCTTGTTGGAGTTTTCAATTAGACTGTGGAAATGAAATTTCACCAATTGTTCGTTTGGTCCATTTTTTTCCTTAATCTTTCGAGAATATTGCTGTTTTCAAGAATATAATAAATTTAATTAACAGAATTTAAATACTTAAGAAAAGTCGACAACTATAGATATATATATAATTAATAAGTGATTATCCTTATAATTAAATTTGAAAATCAAAGAGGAGATAAAACACGAAAAAGTTTTATTGTCATCAGTAGCTCTTGCAGGCCTCAGCATATCTGCTTTTGCAGATACATTAACGTAGAGCCAACACCCAGGTGCATACACCAACCACAGTAACAGGTGGTGGAGAAGGATGCTACAATTCACAAAACTGAATTTGTAAATGCACAACGAGTTAACGATATATCGCAGCTCATTCAGGAAGATATCAATGCTATCAGCTGAATTCGATGCAGCTAGCAGCGTTAAGGCAGAAAATGCACACCGAAAACTTGCACAAATCGATGCGAGTTGTTGAAACCTTAGTTTTAAGCGCAGTAGTGCAGCTCAATCTAAATATGATGCAGAAGGTACGTAGTTCGTACGAAGTCAGCTTCAAAAAGAGTGTGAATACAGCCAACAAAAAACAGACGCCATATCTGAATCAAAATCAGAGCGGCAAAAAATGCTCGTTATTTTGAAAGAACATGGTCATCTGATCGCTAATTTGAAGGACCCAGCAGCTGCTGATAAAGCTAAATTAAACCAGAAGATGAAACCGGGGTGCCGTAGACCGAGCGCAAAAGACGGCCAAGAAAAGAGAACAAGTAAAGCAGGTCAAAAAGCTCTTCCAAAAACAATACTGCCAACACCATAATTTTATTTTGTAGACAATCACCGAAACCTGGTTTCAAAGATTTTCGGTAAAATGAGGGAGGAAAGACGAGTAGACGTTCCATTGACAAAGAAATCAATCACGGCATTGCTTCAACGTCGCATATCGCCGTTTTAGAGGCTTCTTTTATCTATAAGCTCAGTTCCAGCGGGGATAAGCCAATGATGCAAAGGTTGCTCGGTAGCCCAGCGAAAAGGAATATCTCGCAACAATGGGGTTGTTTGGTTTTTGCAACCAACTCTCGAAACGGTTGGTTGCGGTATATTCCTGCACTCAGTTGATGAACCAGTTGTTCAACAACGATAATGGACTTATTTGATAGCGCTTATGTTAATGATTTCGGCCAGTAGTCTTATGATGATAACAAGAAGGACTTTAGTGATCGATTGACTTGGTTATTTGGTCAGCCGCCCGTGGTGTAGTAAACGTTCGGATCAATCGTGGGCGTTTAAAGATGGAATTATTTTCGCCGCCAAGAATATTTTGTGATGAACATCTTATGTTGCTTCGCTGAAACCCAGAGAGAAAAGTATTATGAAGTTGTCAGCAGGATTATTGTTCCAGAAGAAATACCAGCCTTTCACCGTACTTCTTTGATGATGATGCGGATTTTGAGAACAGCTAATCTGCTCATTTATGATACTGGTAGAGCTAAGAAACCAGTCGTTAAGGTATCAGCTACGATAACATTCTGTCCTTTCTACTTGTCGTAGAAGAAGATGACATGATCTGTGCCATCTTCTACCTTCGACAAATTCCTGACTCAGAGATGAGTGACTTATGTCAAACAACGGTGAAGAACTAAATATGTCCCACAAGAGAATAATCTTAAATATACTCTTTATGAATCCTCCCCAAATTAAATGAAATAGTTTAATTTTGGGAGGATTTTTGATTTTGCTTTTATAGCAAATTTGCAAACCCTTTCAAAATATGCTATACTGATGAAAAGGAGGATTTTATGACTCAAGAACTTATCAATCCAAGTGATGGCGTGATTCGTCAGTACTAGAAACCAGTAAAACTCTAGCGTAGTGGGCTTGTTCGACCGTGAGGAAACAACTAGCAATCGAGGACCAAGGAAAATGCAGGCTCGTGGCTAGTAAAATCAGGTACCAGTAAACCCTGGTGCATGAAATCTGGGAGAAAAGGCTGTTGTCTAACTGAGATTCTTTCCTGCAGATACAGCACGTTCATCGTCGGTGAGTTTCGCCAGATGTGTACGAGATTTTCATATGGATGCTAAGATTTTCACGTAACCAGGACTTGAAAGTCTGAAGGGAAGAAAATCTGCGTGTGGAGGATGCGATGATATCGTGATGAACCGCTGTACTAAGAGCAACATACACGCTTAATTTTGAATAATAGGTAGCTTATGATACCTTTGTGTTATACTCAATGAAAACTCAAAGAGCACTAGGAAAACTATCGTAGTTGCTCCAAAAACACTGTTTTGAGGTTGCAGATGAACTGACGAAGTCAGTGAAACCATACCTACGGCAAGGACGTTGACGTGGTTTGAATTTGATTTTCGAAGAGTATTAGAAAACACCGATGAGCGCGTTTGCATACTGAGACTAGGTCAGGATGATGGCAATCCAGCAGAGGGCACCAAGAAGAATGGATTACCGCTGACTTAATCATAGCAATGAGATTTGCTTGAGACCGATAGCGCTCGCGGCCATGATGATGAGGAATTTAGACAGTTGTTTGAGAGGTGCAGAAGGCATACTGACACCGAAAGAAGTAAGGACGGTGGTTATAGAGAAGTTTAGATGAAGTAGAGAATGAAAAACAGGGAAGATAAGTTTCACTCTTTGGTTGTTCTGTTGACGACTGGCAATAGTAAGAGAGAGAGAGAGGATAGGAGATAGCTAGGGTACGACTTGACACGGTGGCAGCTTTGAGAGTATTGGACTGGTAAAAGACTATCCCAGGCGCTGGAGTGGCTGTTACAGAGGAAGGATCATTGACCGCAGTTCCTGCAAAAGAGAGCAAAACCTCTGCTGGAAAGATGGAGCAAGAACCTATAGTTGGAAGATATAGAGCTGCCAAGACATTGAAGAAAAGATAACAGAAATGGCTCAGTGACTTTCTTTCCTGGTATGACAGGAGCAGCCAATGGCAGAACCGCCAGATAGAGGAACCAACACTGATCAAGGTAGCTAGCTTTGCATCTAGGCCAAAAGCGTAAAGAGATAGGCAACAATCAAGGCTATAGAAATGGTGGATAGAATGACAGGGAGCGAAGATTTCCAATCATGCAAAAACTTGAGAGATATTGAGTCCAAAACCCAAGCAAGATAACTGCTATACTGAAGTACCCTTGGAGCGAAAGTCAAACCAGCATCTAGTCGTTTATAGGAAGTGAGAAATGGTGAGAATCATGCCATCAAAGATGGCATAAAGACAGGTGCTCTGGACAACAGGCAAGAAGCCTCCTAAAATCCAAGAAATGATAGATATGACAAGACAGACCAAAAGTCCGTAGCCCACTTTTTGATAGAAATGACATAAAAACTCCGAAAATAAATACTCTATTATAATCTTATCTGTCAGAAAGTAAAGAGAAAGACAGTTTAATAATTATTTGACAAGTTTTCAAATTTATGTGATAATAGCTGTACAAGAACTGTAACGAAGTCTCATAAAACAGAAATACCCAGAGCTCCACCTCTGGTATTTTCGTTTGTTCAGTCATATTAAAACTAAACTCAGGTTATATGTCGCGCTTGTCTAGCCACCTTCGACTATCCACTGCAGAAATGACATTACCGATTCTAGTAATCAACAATGGTGCTAGAATAGTTGTAACGAAGATTAGCAAAACCGTATTTTACAAAGGTCATACCTGTCATGATTTAACTCTATTAAACAACGTTTCTAAAGAAAAAGTAGTAAAAATATTATATACAGCGTATTGTTAAAACCAAGACGGTAGCAAAAATTAAGGTTTCGAGCTTATAAAATAAAGAAAGATGTCCTCAATCAGTTGAGCTTTTTATATACCATTTTGTAGCAAAGGACATAGTCGCTTTTTGTGAAGAGGTGAGATAAAAACAGTGTTTCGTTTTTGGTCGATGAAGTAGAGTAAAAACATACTGATTCATCAATTTTTCCTCGTAGGGAACTTACTGTTAATCTTTTACACCAATTTTTCATCGGCGTCAAAACCAGCCTCAGGAAAGACTTCTAAACTTTTTAAGCTCATCTAAAAATTTTTACCCACAGTATTTTTAGCAGACTGAGATGATAAAAGAACAGTAGTGATGTAATCATGAATACTGTCAATAGCTTGGGTCACTATCATCAGAAATAATTACTTTATAGCTTGGCAACGTGTCCTCATACTGCCTAGGGGAAGTCCTTTTTCCTGCTTCATATTCTCTTAAGGCTCGTTCAGATTGAGCTTTGTAATCCTCAATCAACTGTTCACGGTGTAAATCTTCTGCAGTCTTGATTGGCAAGTCCTGCTCGAGGACACTCTGCTCTATAAAAAGAGGATAGCATCCGTCATGGTCATTCCTTTTTCCTTGATAATGGCTCTAGCTTGTTCCATTGCTAACCTCATTGATTTTTAAAATTGTATTGCTTAACAAGTGATGTAGTCATGGTATATCTCCGTTCTATATCGTGTATATCCAGTATATATTTTTGAACTTTTTTCAAAGAAAAACTTGAATATACTCCAAGAGTGAAACGAATAGGACCAGTGGTGGAGCGGGTTCTTTACAGCCCTAAAGTTGAAGGTAGTGTTGAACCTGAAGCTTGAATCATCAGCAACCTTGAGCAAACTGTTACCAGTCACTCGGACATCATCCTATCCTTGAGTTATAAGTTTAGGATAACAGGAGAGAATGTCGGACAATAATTTTATTACAAAACCAACTGTCCTGTACCTTTGTTTGATTTTCTTGTTTTTGAATAAATTGTCTGACTGTATCTTTCAAATGTTTCTGCACCAAGAATCTGACTAAATTCATTTAGACTAGCCTGATTATCTTCGTTTACTTTTTGTGACCTGATTTATATTGACCCTCATCCGACTTTATTTTCATGCAACTTCATCACTGTCGAAAAATCTCCTATCATTTTGTCATCTTCGGCTTACCTAACTTTAGCTATGCTTTCACCCTCGATTCCTAGTTTCATGAGATTTTTCATTGAGTATTCTAAAAACGTAGTGTTGTAATGAATTTGAAATGAACATACATCAGTTGCTTATGCTAGTGTGATTTTATGGTTGGGGGCTTTTTGTAGTATAATAGTCATGTCCTTTAAGTAAGGAGGGTATCAGGACTTAACCAAGCGATTTAATCAAAACAATTAGATAAGATTCAAGTTTCTTTGATCTCGTCAGTTTGACCAGGCTATTTCAGAGATTCCCTCGGGTTCTACGTCTGACATTGGGAGAGAGCCTGACTTACAACTCCAGACCATGTCAAGGAGGCGGCTAAGCGCGCCATTGACCAAAAACCAATCCTATTATACAGGGATGAGTGGTTTGTTGACATTGCGCCAGGCAGCCAGTGATTTTGTAAGAGAAAACACCAGCTGGACTATAATCCAGAGAATGAAATCTGGTCACAATTGGTGCGACAGAGGCTCTATCAGCTACTTTGACAGCTATTTTAGAAGAGGGTGACAAGGTTCTCTGCCAGCTCCTGCCTCATCCTCGGTTATGAACCAATTGTCAATCTAGTTGGCGCGAGATTGTCGAGATTGATACTGACTGAAAATGGTTTTGTCTTGACTCCTGAAAATGCTGGAGAAGGCAATTTGGAGCAGGGTGACAAGCTCAAGGCAGTCATTCTCAACTATCCAGCTAACCCAACCGGCATTACTTATAGTCGCGAGCAATTAGCAGCTTTGGCAGATGTTTTTACGGGCATGAGATTTTCGTCGTCTGTGATGAGGTCTACCAGAATTGACCTATACAGGAGAAAACTCGTGTATCTTTGGGAACGATGCTGAGAGATCAGGCTATTATCATCAATCGGTCTCATCCAAATCCCATGCTATGACAGGTTGGCGTTTAGGGCTTTATCTTCGCACCAGCAAACTTCACAGCCCAGTTAATCAAGAGTCACCAGTATTTGGTAATTGCTGCAAAATACTATGACTCAACATGCTGCAGGGAAGCTTTGACGGCTGGTAAAGATGATGCAGAACCCATGAAGAAAGAGTATATCCAACGTCGGGACTACATTATCGAGAAGATGACTGACCTTGGTTTTGAGATTATCAAACCAGATGGTGCTTTTTTATATCTTTGCTAAGATTCCAGCAGGCTACAATCAAGATTCCTTTTGCTTTTTCTGAAGGATTTTGCTCAGAAGAAGGCTGTTGCCTTTTATCCCTGCTGCAGCTTTTGGTCAATATGGAGAAGGTTATGTGCGCTTGTCTTATGCAGCTAGTATGGAAACCATCAGAGAGGCTATGAAACGTCTTGAGGAGTACATGAGAGAAGCATGATTCAGTCTATTACGAGTCAGGGGTTGGTGCTCTACAATCGTAATTTTCGTGAGGATGACAAGCTAGTTAAGATTTTTTTACAGAGCAGGTCGGTAAGCTGCATGTTTTTGTCAAACATGCCGGTCAATCCAAACTGGCTCCAGTTATTCAACCTTTGGTGCTGGCTCGTTTTCTTTTGCGAATCAATGATGATGGCTTAGTTATATTGAAGACTATCATGAGGTGATGACCTTTCCAAAAATCAATAGTGATCTATTTGTCATGGCCTATGCGACCTATGTGGCAGCTCTGGCAGATGCTAGTTTGCAGGACAATCAACAGGATGCTCCTTTGTTTGCTTTTTTACAAAGGACTTTAGAGTTGATGGAAGAGGGTCTGATTATCAAGTTTTTGACCAATATTTTTGAAATTCAGATTTTGACACGTTTTGGGATCAGTCTTAACTTTAATGAGTGTGTTTTTTGCCATCGGGTGGGTCAGGCCTTTGATTTTTCTTTCAAATATGGCGCTTGCTTATGTCCTGAGCATTATCATGAGGATGAGAAACGTTGTCATCTGAATCCAAACATTCTCTATCTGCTCAATCAATTTCAAGCTATTAACTTTGAGACTTTAGAGACTATTTCTCTCAAGTCTGAAATCAAGCAAGACTTGCGTCAGTTCATGGATCAAATTTATGAAGAATACGTAGGAATTCACCTAAAATCAAAGAAATTTATTGATTCCCTAGCTGATTGGGGGACAATTACTAAAAAGAGGAAGACAAATGAAAAATCGCAGTAGATGCAATGGGTGGCGATTACGCGCCTCAAGCCATCGTTGAGGGTGTCAATCAAGCCCTTGCTGACTTTTTTCAGATATTGAAACTAACTTTACGGAGATGAAAGCAAAATCAGCAATATCTAACAGTCACAGAGCGTTAGCATTATCCATACAGATGAAAAAATTGATTCGGATGATGAACCAACAAAAGCCATTCGTAAGAAGAAAAAAGCCAGTATGGTATTGGCTGATAAGGCTGTCAAGGACGGTGAGGCTGATGCCGTGCTCTCCGCAGGAAATACAGGTGCTTTGGTTAGCGGCAGGATTTTTCATCGTTGGTCGCATCAAGAATATTGACCGACCTGGACTCTATGTCAACCTTACCAACAGTTGATGGGAAAGGTTTTGATATGCTAGACCTTGTGCTAATGCAGAAAACACAGCCCATCACCTTCATCAATATGCCATCCCTAGGTTCTTTTCTACGCTAAAAATGTTCATGGGAATTGCAAAAACCACGAATTGGTTTGCTTTAATAACGGGACAGAGAGCAGCAAGGAGATCCACTCGCAAGGAAACTTATGACTTGCTAGCAGCTGATGAGAGTTTGAACTTTGTCGGTAATGTGGAAGCACGTGATTTGATGGAGGGTGCTGTAGATGTTATCGTGGCAGACTGGTTTTCACGGGAAACGCTAGTGCTAAAATCCATCGAAGGTACAGCCATGGGAATCATGCGGCTTACTTAAAAAGCTATTACAGGTGGTGGACTTTCGAGCAAAACTTGGTGCTTTTTCTTCTCAAGGATAGTCTTAGAGGTTTGAAAAGCAGCTTAACTATTCAGATGTTGGGGTGCAGTCTTGTTTGGTGTTAAGGCACCTGTTGTTAAGACTCATGGCTCAAGTGATGCCATAGGCATGTGTACAGTACGATTCGTCAGATTCGTACCATGTTAGAAACAGACGTAGTTGCTCAAACTGCGCGTGAATTTTTCAGGAGAATAATATATATGACAGAAAAAGAAATTTTTGACCGTGTCGTGCCATTATCCAAGAACGTCAAGGGGAAGACTTTGTAGTCACAGAGGCCTTGAGCTTGAAGGATGATTTGGATGCTGATTCGGTAGATTTGATGGAATTCGTACCAACCATTGAGGATGAATTTGGAATTGAAATCAGCGATGAAGAAATCGACCATCTTCAAAGTGTGGCAGATGTATTGAAAGTCATTAAAGATAAAAATCTAATATATAGCAACATGCAAGTCATGTTGTTTTTTATTTCTCGAAAAAGATAAGATTTTGAAATTTTATAGTTGATACTCAATGAAAAATCAAAGAGCAACTAGGAAGCTAGCTGCAGGCTGTACTTGAGTACGGCAAGGTGAAGCTGACGTGGTTTGAAGAGATTTTCTAAGAGTATGAGTTTACGAATAAAGAGATGAGAACAAAAAAGGAGGATTGCTGATGTATGTGACAGGTCTTTATCCGTGGTTAATCAAGTGGTTTTTAAAAATAAATTTGACTTAGCTGCTTTATTTTAAAATTATTTTTATCGAATAGATAAGTGAGAAGAAAAGGAAGGAGATTGCTTTCATGTTTGTGCCAATCATGTATCCATGGTTAATTATGGTTTTTAAAATAAATTTGATTTAATTGTTTATTTTTAAAATGATTTTCGAATAGATAAGTGAGAAGAAAAGGAAGGAGATTGCTTCATGTTTATGCCAATCATGTATCCATGGTTCATTAGTGGTTTTTAAAATAAATTTGATTCAGCTGTTTATTTTTAAAATAATTTCTGAATAGACAAGTGAGAAGAAAAAGGAAGGAGATTAGGAATGATTATTTCAGTTATTTATCCAATTTGGCTTTTTAAAATGGTTTAAAGGTTAGAAATCACAAATATAAAAATAAAGGAGAAAACAAATGACAAACTTTGACAAAATGGAACAGAACTTTGTAGCTCTTTACGGAAGAAGAGCTAATGGAAGTGGATGGGGGAGCAGTTTCCGCTGTAGGTAGGAGGTCTCTACTAATTGGTGGTATTGCTTGAGCTATTTTTATGTAATAATAAGGAGAGAAAAATGAATTTAAATAAATGGACAGAATTGACAGAAGAAGAATTGATGAATACAGAAGGTGGATCAATTACCATAGCCATGGTTGGTGCAGGAGTAGCAATTTTCCTTGGTGGTCGATTAATTGGTCAAGATTTAAAACGTAAATTTGGATAAAAGTGGACTTGTATGAAAAATCTAAAAATGTAATGGGAGCAATCTTTAATTATTTTTGGAATATTTTGCGTATTGGGGGATTTAAATGTAATCACCTTTAATGTTGAAAAATATTTCCAAACAGAATTATTTGTTCCGATGCTAATTTTGATGATGAGTTATTTGGATTCAGGTAAAGACAGGGTTTAAAGAGAACTATTATTAGTGTGTGAAAATGCTATTGAATAATCATATTTTAGTTACTATCAATGACATAAGAACTAAAAAAGAATGGAGAAATCAATGAATTTTTCAAACGAATTTGCGGCTATTATTATATCGACTTCAGGAATAGTAGGACTTTTTGTCTGGAGTAGCTATTGGATTAGCTAGTATTATTTAAAAAGGAGATATGAAAGATGAAGAAACTATCTGAAAAATTTGAAATCATGACAGATGCAGATTTGTCTGTTACTGAAGGAGGCATCGTTGTTACTACTTCTACAGCAGTAGCCTGGGTGTTTTAGGAGTCGTTGCCTATATGTATGGGCGTCATCTGGGAAGTAGGCGTTAATTTAAAAATTTGTGGCAAAATCGTAAAAGGAAATCAATTATGAATCGCAACACTGATCTCAATACATTGTTACCTAAACTAGCCACTATAGTTCCTTTAGTAGCAATAGGTCTCAATCTCGTGCTCCATGTAATTCGTACAGGTTCTTTATTGTACTTTGATTGGAAATGGTATTTAGTTGGATTGATTGCTCCAGGCTATTTTTGGGATTTTTTTGCAAGGATTTGTCAAAACATAATCCAAAACTATAAAATGATGAATCTGAATGAAAAAGGATTTTGTGCGTGAATGAGAGGGACAGAAATTGGTAATTGTTAGAATTGATTTCGTCGACCCATCTCCTCACAGCTGAGTAGGGCTGTAAAAGCTGATGAAATCATGCAGTAGAGCCCACTCAACCACTGCGTCTTGCTCGACAATCCAACATCAAAAAGAGGCTAGGACTTTTGTCCCAGACTCTTTCTTATCAGGAAAATAGGAGCTTACAATGAAAAAATTCTTACTAGGTTTTGCTGAGGGATATTTTACCGTATCACTCTATTATCTACATAGCAACGTATTTGATTTTGAAAACCGATCAATACCTTTGTTTTTATCCAGAAATCTATCCGATTCTACTTGGTCTGTTTTTATGTAGGATACAAGTATCAAAACAAAAGGAAGTAAGATTGGAAATTGATGGAATATTAGATTGGGGTTTGAGATTAAAGTCGTTCAAGTGTTACAAAAGCTTTGGCTAGAGTTTACTGTATGTTGCAGTTCGATGGTTTATATCATTGTTAGAATAGTCGCTGATGTAAACAAAATAAATCTACCTACATGGTTTGAAAAATTTTGACATGCCTACAATTTCACTATTCTTGATAGTATTTATTTTACTTTATAGAAGTGAAGAAAAATGTGATAAAGGTTGATAAAATGAATTTGAACTTTGTGACCCAGTATTAGGGCAATCTTTGGGGAATGTTAAAAGTGTTAGTGATGAACTGTAGTTTAATTTTAGTTAGAAAGATATTCGTATGTTTAAAAAGAAGTGATATTATTAGGGCTGCTTTCTACTAGTACGTATTGTACTTTTCTATTATGCAAGTTTTAATAGACTATAAACTATTGCTAGGAAAGTATAGTGTAAATTTCATGGAACTTTCAGATTTATTCTTTTATCCCCTACTTTTTAATCATTTACATAGCGGTAAAATATCATGCTATCCAGAAAATAAGAGGTAAAGAAGATAATCAGAATGGAAATGAATAAGACTTTAAAAATCTTTCTAACATTCCTTTTCTTATTTCTGATGAATATGTTTATTCTCAAGATACTAGCAACTCTGGGATTTCAGCTGACAATGAGTGAAAAGAGTTATATTGTATCACCGCTGTTTTCGATTATCGTTTTGTACATGATTGACAAAGGAATTAGGAAGAAAAGAAATCTTTATAAATATATATTTTAGGTAGAATGTTTGTTCTACCCTATTTTTATTTAGGAAAAAGTGCTGTCTCAGGTGCAGTTATTGTTTTTTTAGAAATAATTTTCTTTTTGCTTCTTTGTTTGGATAAAATAATCTTACAAAGTTTTATTTGGAGATTGTTAGGAAAAGGAGTAGGATATGAAATTTAGTAAACGGCATTATCGTCCTCAGGTAGACCAGATGGACTGTGGTGTGGCTTCATTAGCCATGGTCTTTGGTTATTATGGTAGTTATTATCTCTGCTCACTGCTGAGAGTTGGCCAAGACGACCATGGATGGGACTACGGCTTTAGGTTTAGTCAAGGTTGCTAAGGAGATAGGTTTTGAGACGCGAGCAATAAAGGCGGACATGACCTTGTTTGATTTGCCGGATGTAACTTTTCCTTTTGTGGCTCATGTGCTTAAGGAAGGGAAATTGCTCCATTATTATGTGGTGACTGGCCAGGACAAGAACAACATTTATATTGCTGATCCAGATCCTAGTGTTAAGCTGACCAAGATTTCTCGTGAGCGCTTTGCCAAGGAGTGGACAGGAATCGCTATTTTTATGGCTCCATCTCCGAATTATCAGCCTCATAAGGAACAAAAAAATGGTCTGCTTTCCTTTATCCCTATATTAGTGAAACAGCGAGGTTTGATTGTTAATACTGTTTTAGTGACCTCTTGGTGACCTTTGATTAACATTGTGGGTTCTTATTATCTGCAGTCAATCATTGACACTTATGTACCAGATCAGATGCGCTCGACACTGGGAATTATTTCGATAGGGCTAGTCATCGTTTATGTCCTTCAGCAAATCTTATCTTATGCCCAGGAGTATCTTTTACTTGTTTTGGGGCAACGCTTGTCCATTGATGTGATTTTGTCCCATATCAAGCACGTTTTTCATTTGCCCATGTCCTTTTTTGCGACACGACGGACAGGGGAAATCGTGTCTCGTTTCACGGATGCGAATAGTATCATCGATGCACTGGCTTCGACTATTCTGTCAATCTTTTTGGATGTATCTACTGTCTTGATTATTTCAGTAGTTCTATTTTCGCAGAATAGCAATCTCTTTTTCATGAGTTTACTAGCCCTTCCTATCTACACAGTGATTATCTTTGCTTTTATGAAGCCCTTTGAAAAGATGAATCGGGAAACCATGGAAGCCAATGCGGTTCTGTCTTCTTCTATCATTGAGGACATCAATGGCATTGAGACCATCAAGTCCTTAACTAGTGAAAGTTCACGCTATCAAAAGATTGACAAGGAATTTGTAGATTATCTGAAAAAATCTTTTACCTACAGTCGGGCAGAAAGTCAGCAAAAGGCTCTGAAAAAGCTTGCCCAACTCTTGCTCAATGTTGCCATTCTCTGGATGGGGGCTCTCCTAGTCATGGATAATAAGATGAGTTTGGGCCAGTTGATTACCTACAATACCTTGCTTATTTACTTTACAAATCCATTGGAAAATATCATCAATCTGCAAACCAAGCTTCAGACAGCGCAGGTTGCCAATAACCGTCTCAATGAAGTTTATCTGGTTGCATCTGAGTTTGAGGAAAAGAAAACAGTCTCAGATTTGAGCTTGCTAGAAGGAGATATGGATTTCAAGCAGGTTCACTACAAATATGGCTATGGTCGAGATGTCTTGTCGGACATCAATCTAACCATTGCGCAAGGCTCTAAAGTGGCTTTTGTAGGGAATTTCAGGATCGGTAAGACGACCTTGGCTAAGATGATGGTTAATTTTTATGATCCTAGTCAGGGGGAGATTAGTCTGGGTGGTGTCAATCTCAATCAGATTGATAAAAAGGCTCTGCGCCAGTATATCAACTACCTGCCTCAACAGCCCTACGTCTTTAACGGAACGATTTTGGAGAATCTTCTCCTCGGAGCTAAGGAGGGGACGACCCAGGAGGATATCTTGAGAGCAGTGGAGTTGGCAGAGATTCGAGGATATTGAGCGCATGCCACTGAATTACCAGACAGAATTGACTTCGATGGAGCGGCATTTCAGGTGGGCAACGTCAGAGGATCGCTTTGGCGCGTGCTCTCTTGACCGATGCGCCTGTCTTGATCTTGGATGAGGCGACCAGCAGTCTAGATATTTTGACCGAGAAGCGAATTGTCGATAATCTCATGGCTTTGGATAAGACCTTGATTTTCATCGCCCATCGTTTGACCATTGCTGAGCGGACAGAGAAGGTTGTCGTTTTGGATCAGGGCAAGATTGTCGAAGAGGGTACACATATGGATTTACTGGCTCAGGGTGGTTTTTATGCCCACTTGGTGAATAGTTAGAGAGGAGAAAAGATGCAATCAGAATTTTTAGAAAGTGCTGAGTTTTACAATCGTCGTTACCATAATTTTTCTAGTTATGTGATTTTTCCAAGTTTTATCTTGTTTCTATTCTTGCTAGTTTTTTCAATCTTTGCACAAAAGGAGATAAGCTTGACAGCTGGAGCTACGGTAGAACCTGCTCGTATCATTGCCACCATTCAGTCTAGTAGTAATAGTAAGATTGTTGCCAACCATTTGGCTGAAAATAAGTTTGTCAAGCAAGGGGATCTTCTCGTTCAATACCAAGAGGGAGCAGAAGCAGTTCAGGCTGAGAATTATGCTAGTCAGTTGGAAATGCTCAAGGATCAGAAGGTTCAACTGGAGTATTTAAAAGCAAGCCTTCAATCAGGAAGCGATCAATTTCCTGAAGCAGATAAATTTGGTTATCAGCATAGTTTTTTAGATTATCTAAATCATGCTGCTAGTCTGCGAAGTCAGGTTGAGCAGCAAAATGCTAGTATATCATCTCAAAATGCAGCAGCTAGTGGTAGTCAGGCAGAGTTAGGCAATCTCATCGGTGAAACCCAGTCCAAAATTAAAGAATATCAGCAAGCTAAGTCTGCTATTCAGGGTGATGGATACTTAGAGAGTGATCATCCAGCTTATGTCATTTATCAGTCTTATCAGTCAACAAAAGAGCAGGGATCGGAAGCCAAACAGCAGGTCTTATCTCAGCTAGATGCTCAAATCACTCAGTTGGAGTCAACTCTTGCAGGTTATCGAGTACAGTATGCAGGTTCAGGAGCCCAGCAAGCTTATGCATCTGGATTAGGAAGTCAGTTGGAGTCATTAAAATCTCAGCAACTAGCCAAGGTAGGCCAGGAATTAACGCTCTTGGATCAGAAAATTCTTGAAGTAGAGTCAGGTAAAAAGATTCAAGGAAATCTTTTAGATAAGGGAAAAATCACAGCAACAGAAGATGGTGTTCTACATTTGAATCCTGAGCATAGTCGATCTACCATCATTCCAGAAGGAACTATTCTTGCTCACCTTTTTCCACAGTTGGCTAGGGAGAGGAAGGCAAACCGACAGCTTATATCAGTTCTAAGGAAGTGGCTGATCTCAAGCATGGAAATGAGGTACGATTTACAACAGTAACAGATGCCAATAAGCAGCTAGTGTTGACCTCCAAGATTACGAATATCGATACCAGTGCGACTCAGACAGAAAAAGGGCAATTTCTTTTAAATTAGAGGCAGAGACCGATTTGAATGCTGAATAGCAGAAAACTTCGTTATGGACTTGAAGGTCGTTTGACTATGATTACAGGTAGGAAGAGTTTTTACGCTACTATCTGGACCGCTTTTTGAAACAAGAATAAAGTTTCTATTTTTAACTCAAATCGATCTTAGAAATGCAAATGAAAAATCGTTTATGATTTTTTTCTGTACTTTTTCAGATACTATACAAAATATAGTTCGTGTAATATTTGATTTTTAGTGTCTGTTGTGTTAGAATGATGTAAAGTAATGCGAAAGGCGAACAAGAAAATGTCCAGTAAACTTATTTATACGGGAAAAGCTAAAGATATCTATACTACAGAAGACGAAAATGTGATTAAGTCGGTCTACAAGGACCAGGCCACTATGCTGAATGGAGCTCGCAAAGAGACCATAGAGGGGAAAGGTGTGCTGAATAATCAGATTTCGTCTCTTATTTTCGAAAAATTGAATGCGGCTGGTGTGGCGACACACTTTATCGAACGTATTTCTGACACAGAACAACTCAATAAGAAGGTGACCATCATTCCTTTGGAGGTTGTTCTTCGTAACGTGACTGCAGGTTCTTTTTCAAAACGTTTTGGCGTGGAAGAAGGTTTGGACTTAGAAACTCCAATCGTTGAATTTTACTACAAGAACGATGATTTGGATGATCCATTCATCAATGATGAGCATGTGAAGTTCTTGGATATTGCCAATGATGAGCAAATTGCTTATATCAAGGAAGAAACGCGTCGTATCAATGAATTGTTGAAAGATTGGTTTGCACAAATTGGTCTTCGGTTGATTGACTTCAAATTGGAATTTGGCTTTGATAAGGATGGCAAGATCATCTTGGCAGACGAATTCTCACCAGACAACTGCCGTCTTTGGGATGCGGAAGGGCACCATATGGACAAGGATGTTTTCCGTAGGGATTTAGGCAGTTTAACGGATGTATATAAGGTTGTGTTAGAGAAATTGCAGGGATTGAAGTAATCATTTTGGAACGGAACCCCTTCGTCTTCGATAACCTATTTGAATAGAAATAAAGGAACTAAAATGGATAAACGTATTTTTCGTTGAGAAAAAAGCTGATTTTCGTGTCAAATCTCACTCTTTAGTAAAAGAATTAAAGCATAATCTTCAGTTGAAAACTTTGAAGGATCTTCGGATTGTTCAGGTTTACGATGTCTTTAATTTGGCAGAGGACTTGTTTGCGCGTGGGGAAAACACATCTTCTCTGAGCAAGTGACCGATACAGGTTTTGGATGAAGCTGCGGTTCAGGCTGATCTTGAGAAGGTTGCTTTCTTTGCTATCGAAAGTTTGCCTGGTCAATTTGACCAACGTGCAGCATCTTCACAGGAAGCTTTGCTTTTGTTGGGTAGCTCAAGTGATGTAACGGTGAATACAGCACAACTCTACTTGGTCAATAAGGATATTGATGCGAATGAATTGGAAGCTGTCAAAAACTATCTCTTGAACCCAGTGGACTCTCGTTTCAAAGATATCACTCTGGCATTGCGAAACAGGATTTCTCTGAGTCTGACAAGACCATTCCAAGTTTGGATTTCTTTGAAACTTATACAGCAGAAGATTTTGCACAGTATAAGGCAGAGCAAGGATTGGCCATGGAAGTGGATGACCTTCTATTCATTCAAGATTACTTCAAGTCTATTGGTCGTGTACCAACTGAGACTGAGCTTAAGGTCTTGGATACTTACTGGTCTGACCACTGTCGTCACACAACTTTCGAGACTGAGTTGAAAAACATTGACTTCTCAGCTTCTAAATTTGAAAAACAATTGCAAGCGACTTATGACAAGTATATTGCCATGCGTGATGAGTTGGGACGTACCGAAAAACCTCAAACCTTGATGGATATGGCGACTATTTTTGGTCGTTATGAGCGTGCCAATGGTCGTTTGGACGACATGGAAGTGTCTGATGAAATCAATGCCTGCTCAGTTGAAATTGAAGTGGATGTCAATGGTGTGAAAGAGCCATGGCTTCTCATGTTTAAGAACGAAACTCACAACCACCCAACGGAAATCGAACCATTTGGTGGAGCGGCTACTTGTATCGGTGGGGCCATTCGTGACCCATTGTCAGGGCGTTCATATGTTTACCAAGCCATGCGTATTTCAGGTGCTGGTGATATTACAGCTCCAATTTCAGAAACTCGCGCTGGGAAATTGCCACAACAAGTGATTTCTAAAACAGCGGCTCACGGTTATTCTTCATACGGTAACCAAATTGGTCTTGCAACAACTTATGTTCGTGAATACTTCCACCCAGGTTTCGTTGCTAAGCGTATGGAGCTAGGTGCCGTTGTAGGTGCGGCTCCTAAGGAAAATGTTGTCCGTGAAAAACCTGAAGCTGGTGACGTGATTATCTTGCTTGGTGGTAAGACCGGACGTGATGGTGTCGGTGGTGCGACAGGTTCATCTAAAGTTCAAACGGTTGAATCTGTTGAAACAGCTGGTGCTGAGGTTCAAAAAGGGAATGCCATCGAAGAACGTAAGATTCAACGTCTTTTCCGTAATGGGGATGTGACCCGTCTGATCAAGAAATCAAATGACTTTGGTGCTGGTGGTGTCTGTGTGGCTATCGGTGAATTGGCAGATGGTCTTGAAATTGATCTAGACAAAGTGCCATTGAAATACCAAGGCTTTGAACGGTACAGAAATTGCCATCTCTGAATCTCAGGAACGTATGGCCGTGGTGGTTCGTCCAGAAGATGTAGATGCCTTCATTGAAGCATGTAACAAAGAAAATATTGATGCTGTTGTCGTTGCGACAGTGACTGAAAAACCAAATCTTGTCATGCACTGGAATGGCGAAACAATCGTTGATTTGGAACGTCGTTTCCTTGATACGAACGGTGTACGTGTAGTCGTAGATGCTAAGGTGGTTGACAAGGATGTCAAGCTTCCAGAAGAACGTCAAACATCTGCTGAAACACTTGAAGCTGATACTCTTGAAGTCTTGGCTGACCTTAATCATGCAAGTCAAAAAGGGTTACAAACCATCTTTGATAGCTCAGTTGGTCGTTCGACAGTCAATCACCCACTTGGTGGTCGCTACCAAATCACACCAACTGAAGCTTCTGTACAGAAATTGCCAGTCCAACATGGTGTGACTCATACGGCATCAGTCATGGCACAAGGCTTTAACCCATACATCGCAGAATGGTCTCCGTACCACGGTGCTGCTTATGCGGTTATCGAAGCAACCGCTCGTTTGGTTGCTGCTGGTGCCAACTGGTCTAAAGCTCGCTTCTCTTATCAAGAATACTTCGAGCGTATGGATAAACAAGCAGAGCGTTTTGGTCAGCCAGTAGCAGCTCTCCTAGGCTCTATCGAAGCTCAGATTCAACTTGGTTTGCCATCTATCGGTGGTAAGGACTCTATGTCTGGTACCTTTGAAGAATTGACAGTACCACCAACTTTAGTTGCTTTTGGAGTGACAACAGCAGATAGCCGTAAGGTCCTTTCTCCGGAATTTAAAGCTGTCATGAAAAATATCTATTACATCCCAGGTCAAGCTTTTGGCACAGGAAATTGACTTTGATCTTATCAAGTCTAACTTTACTCAAGTTTGAAGCCATCCAAGCGACTCATAAAGTCACATCTGCATCAGCTGTCAAATATGGAGGTGTGGTTGAAACGCTTGCTCTTGCCACATTTGGTAACCATATTGGTGCCACTGTAACCCTTGAAAATCTTGAGACCGCCTTGACAGCTCAATTGGGTGGATTCGTCTTCACATCTCCTGAAGATATTGCAGGTGTTACAAGATTGGACAAACAGCAGCTGACTTTTACACTTACTGTCAATGGTGTAACGCTTGATGGACATAAACTTGACAGTGCCTTCCGATGTAAATTGGAAGAAAGGTTTACCCAACGGAATTTGCACAAGCAACTGAGTTGGAAGAAGTACTGCGTGGCATCAGATTCTGTTATCAAAGCTAAAGAAACAGTTGAGACACCAGTGGTTTACATCCCAGTATTCCCAGGTACTAACTCTGAGTACGATTCAGCTAAGGCCTTTGAAAAAGAAGGTGCAAAAGTAAACTTAGTGCCATTTGTAACACTTAATGAAGAAGCTATTGTCAAGTCCGTTGACACCATGGTTGACAATATCGAAAAAGCTAACATTATCTTCTTTGCAGGTGGCTTCTCAGCAGCGGATGAACCAGATGGATCAGCTAAATTCATCGTTAACATCTTGCTCAATGAAAAAGTGCGTGCAGCTATCGATAGCTTCATCGAAGGTGGTGGTTTGATTATCGGTATCTGTAACGGATTCCAAGCTCTTGTCAAATCTGGTCTTCTTCCATATGGTAACTTTGAAGATGCAAGCAGTACTAGTCCAACCCTCTTCTACAATGATGCCAACCAACACGTGGCTAAGATGGTTGAAACACGGATTGCCAATACCAACTCACCATGGCTTGCTGGAGTGGAAGTTGGTGACATCCATGCTATCCCAGTATCACACGGTGAAGGTAAGTTTGTCGTGACAGCTGAGGAATTTGCAGAACTTCGTGACAATGGACAAATCTTTAGCCAATATGTTGACTTCGAAGGCAAACCAAGCATGGATTCTAAATACAATCCTAACGGTTCTGTGAATGCTATTGAAGGTATCACCAGCAAGAACGGTCAAATCATTGGTAAGATGGGACACTCAGAACGTTTCGAAGACGGTCTTTTCCAAAAATATTCCAGGAAATAAAGACCAACACCTCTTTGCGTCAGCGGTTAAATATTTCACTGGAAAATAAGACTTTGCAGATTTTCTAATAGATAACCATCAGTAAATGTAAAATCAAGTAGATCTAACTTACGACAATTGCAAATGATTTATTGTTGCGAGTGAAACGAGCTTTCGCCGTATCATTCCGCTCTAGTATCGTTAAGGAATGATACACAACATAAAAATTAGGTATATAAAATGACATACGAAGTAAAAACTCTTAATGAAGAATGTGTGTTTTTGGTATCTGAGTCATCCCAGACGCTGCCAAATTGACCTATTTTGGACCCATAGTCTTCAGCACCGTGGTCAGGAGGGGCAGGATCCTCTCCAATGACCAAGGGAAACTGAAGCGTCATCGTGATATGGGGCTTTTTATCAGAAGTCTTTCAAAAATCCTGCGAATTTGGATAAATTGACAGGAACTGGAGCGATTGGGCACGTGCGTTATGCGACTGCGGAGAAGCTTCTGTAGACAATATCCAACCTTTCCTTTTCCGCTTTCACGATATGCAGTTTGGTTTGGCTCATAATGGGAATCTGACCAATGCAGAATCTCTCAAGCAAGAATTGGAACAAAGAGGAGCAATCTTTAGCTCGACTTCTGATTCAGAAATCTTGGCTCACTTGATTCGCCGTAGCCACAATCCAAACTTGATGGGTAAAAATCAAGGAAGCGCTCAGTCTTGTTAAAGGTGGTTTTGCTTATCTCTTGATGTTTGAAGATAAGTTAATTGCAGCGCTTGACCCAAATGGCTTCCGTCCTCTGTCAATCGGGAAAATGGCTAATGGAGCAGTAGTGGTTTCATCTGAAACCTGTGCCTTTGAAGTAATCGGTGCTGAGTGGATTCGCGATGTGAAACCAGGCGAGATTGTCATTATTGATGACAATGGCATCCAGTATGACAGCTATACAAACGATACTCAACTGGCTATCTGTTCCATGGAGTATATCTATTTTGCCCGTCCCGACTCTAACATCCACGGTGTCAATGTCCATACAGCTCGTAAGCGAATGGGAGCTCAATTGGCACGTGAGTTCAAGCATGAAGCTGATATCGTAGTTGGGGTACCAAACTCCTCACTCAGTGCTGCTATGGGTTTTGCGGAAGAATCTGGGCTACCAAATGAAATGGGGCTCATCAAGAACCAATATACGCAACGGACCTTTATCCAACCAACTCAAGAATTGCGCGAGCAAGGGGTTCGGATGAAATTGTCTGCCGTCTCTGGTGTCGTTAAAGGCAAGCGCGTGGTCATGATCGATGACTCGATTGTACGAGGCACAACATCTCGTCGTATCGTAAAATTGCTGAAAGAAGCAGGTGCTACAGAAGTTCATGTGGCGATTGCTAGCCCAGCTCTGGCTTATCCATGTTTCTATGGAATTGATATTCAGAGTCGTGAGGAATTGATTGCGGCCAATCATACGGTTGAAGAAACCTGTCAAATTATTGGTGCAGATAGCCTGACTTATCTTTCTATTGATGGCTTGATTGATTCTATCGGCATCGAAACAGATGCGCCAAATGGCGGCCTCTGTGTGGCTTACTTTGATGGGAAATATCCAACCCTCTCTATGATTATGAAGAAGAATATCGTAGAAGTTTGGAAGAAAAAACGAGTTTTTACAAATAAAAAATCCCATTGAAGGAAAGGAAAAGGAAAAAACAAATGACAAATAAAAATGCTTACGCAAAATCTGGCGTAGACGTTGAAGCGGGTTATGAAGTTGTTGAACGAATTAAAAAACACGTTGCTCGTACGGAGCGTGCAGGTGTCATGGGAGCTCTTGGTGGTTTTGGTGGTATGTTTGACCTTTCAAAAACAGGTGTCAAAGAACCTGTTTTGATCTCAGGAACAGATGGTGTTGGTACTAAGCTGATGCTTGCTATCAAGTATGACAAACACGATACCATCGGTCAAGACTGCGTGGCTATGTGTGTCAATGATATCATTGCTGCAGGTGCAGAGCCTCTTTACTTCTTAGACTATATCGCAACTGGTAAAAATGAACCAGCTAAACTAGAACAAGTGGTTGCAGGTGTGGCCGAAGGTTGTGTGCAAGCTGGTGCCGCCCTTATCGGTGGGGAAACTGCTGAAATGCCCGGCATGTACGGCGAAGACGACTATGACTTGGCTGGTTTTTGCAGTCGGTGTTGCAGAAAAATCTCAAATCATCGACGGTTCAAAAGTAGCAGAAGGCGATGTGATTTTGGGACTTGCTTCAAGCGGTATCCACTCAAATGGCTATTCACTTGTTCGTCGTGTCTTTGCTGATTACACAGGTGAAGAAGTATTGCCAGAATTGGAAGGTAAGAAACTCAAGGAAGTCCTACTCGAACCAACTCGTATCTACGTCAAAGCTGCTTTTGCCACTCATCAAAGAAGAATTGGTCAACGGGATTGCCCACATCACAGGTGGTGGTTTCATCGAAAATGTCCCACGTATGTTCGCGGATGACTTGGCTGCTGAAATTGACGAAAGCAAAGTCCCTGTTCTTCCAATTTTCAAAGCCCTTGAAAAATATGGCCAAATCAAACATGAAGAAATGTTTGAAATCTTCAACATGGGTATTGGTCTCATGCTTGCGGTTACACCAGAAAATGTTGAACGTGTCAAAGAACTTCTTGACGAACCTGTTTATGAAATTGGTCGTATTGTGAAGAAAGATGGCGCAAGTGTGGTGATAAAATAATGGCTAAAAAAATTGCTGTTTTTGCTTCTGGCAACGGTTCAAACTTTCAGGTGATTGCAGAACAGTTTCCAGTTGAGTTTGTATTTTCTGATCATCGAGATGCCTACGTCCTTGAGCGTGCAGAAAATCTTGGAGTTTTATCCTATGCCTTCGAACTCAAGGAGTTTGAGAATAAGACAGACTACGAAGGAGCCATTGTTGAGCTCTTAGATGAACACCAGATTGACTTGATTTGTCTTGCAGGTTACATGAAAATCGTCGGTCCAACCTTGTTAGCAGCTTATGAAGGCCGTATCATCAATATTCACCCAGCTTATCTCCCTGAATTTCCAGGTGCTCATGGTATTGAGGATGCTTGGAATGCAGGCGTTGACCAGTCTGGCGTGACTATTCACTGGGTGGACTCTGGTGTTGATACCGGTAAGGTCATCAAACAAGTCCGTGTGCCACGCCTTGAAGGGGATACCCTGGATACTTTCGAGACTCGCATCCACGAAACAGAGTACAAACTTTATCCAGAAGTCTTGGAACATTTGGGAGTTGCACGCAAATAAGGAAGCGCTAGAGTTGAAAGAAAATTTTAGACTGTAGCAGAGAAAGAACTTTTTTAAAAAAGGAAAAGAAAGAAAATGACTAAACGAGCACTTATTTCAGTCTCAGACAAAGCGGGCATTGTAGAATTTGCCCAAGCACTTAAAAAACTTGGTTGGGATATCATCTCGACAGGTGGGACTAAGGTTGCCCTTGATAATGCTGGGGTGGATACTATCACCATTGACGATGTGACTGGTTTCCCAGAAATGATGGATGGTCGTGTGAAGACTCTCCACCCAAATATCCACGGAGGACTTCTTGCTCGTCGTGACTTGGATAGTCACTTGGAAGCGGCTAAGGACAACAAGATTGAGCTCATTGACCTTGTGGTGGTAAATCTTTACCCATTCAAGGAAACGATTCTTAAACCAGATGTGACTTACGCTGATGCGGTTGAAAACATCGATATCGGTGGACCATCTATGCTTCGTTCAGCAGCTAAAAACCACGCTAGCGTCACAGTTGTGGTAGACCCTGCTGACTACGCTGTTGTTCTTGACGAATTGACAGCAAACGGCGAAACAAGCTACGAAACTCGCCAACGTTTGGCAGCTAAAGTCTTCCGTCATACAGCAGCTTATGATGCTTTAATCGCAGAATACTTCACAGCTCAAGTGGGGAAAGTAAAACCTGAGAAACTCACTTTGACTTATGACCTTAAGCAACCAATGCGTTACGGTGAAAACCCTCAACAAGACGCAGACTTTCTATCAAAAAGGTTTGCCAACAGCTTACTCAATTGCCTCAGCTAAACAACTTAACGGCAAAGAATTGTCCTTCAACAATATCCGTGACGCTGATGCCGCTATCCGTATCATCCGTGACTTCAAAGACCGTCCAACAGTTGTGGCTCTCAAACACATGAATCCATGTGGGATTGGTCAAGCTGACGATATCGAAACTGCTTGGGACTACGCTTATGAGTCTGATCCAGTGTCTATCTTTGGTGGTATTGTCGTTCTCAACCGTGAAGTAGATGCTGTGACAGCTAAGAAAATGCATGGTGTTTTCCTTGAAATCATCATTGCACCAAGCTACACGGATGAAGCGCTTGAAATCTTGACAACTAAGAAGAAAAACTTGCGCATCCTAGCTTTGCCATTTGATGCTCAAGATGCCAGTGAAGTGGAAGCAGAATACACTGGTGTTGTTGGTGGTCTCCTCGTTCAAAACCAAGACGTGGTTAAAGAAAGTCCATCTGACTGGCAAGTGGTTACTAAACGCCAACCAACTGAAACAGAAGCAACAGCTCTTGAGTTTGCTTGAAAGCTATCAAGTACGTCAAATCAAACGGGATCATCGTGACCAATGACCACATGACACTTGGCGTTGGTCCCTGGTCAAACCAATCGCGTGGCTTCAGTCCGCATCGCTATTGATCAGGCTAAAGACCGTCTTGATGGTGCTGTTCTTGCTTCAGATGCCTTCTTCCCATTTGCGGATAACGTGGAAGAAATCGCCAAAGCAGGTATTAAGGCCATCATCCAACCGGGTGGATCAGTCCGTGACCAAGAGTCAATCGAAGCGGCTGATAAACATGGCTTGACTATGGTCTTCACAGGAGTAAGACATTTTAGACATTAAGAAAACAAAAGGGAAGAAAACAGTTTCTTTCCTTTTTGTTTCTAAAAAGCTTAACGAAAACAAGATTAAAACGAACGTTTATGATATAATGTTAGTAAATAATTCGCAAAAGAGGTTGAGAGATGAAACTGTTAGTTGTTGGCTCAGGTGGTCGTGAGCACGCGATTGCCAAAAAGTTGTTGAGTCTAAAAGGACGTTGAGCAAGTTTTTGTGGCGCCTGGAAATGACGGGATGACCTTAGATGGACTAGATTTGGTAAATATCTCTATTTCCGAACATTCTAAAGTTAATTGATTTCGCAAAAGCCAACGATATTGCTTGGACCTTTATTGGCTCCAGATGATGCCCTTGCGGCAGGTATTGTTGATGATTTCAATGCAGCAGGACTCAAAGCCTTTGGTCCTACAAAGGCTGCGGCTGAGCTGGAGTGGTCTAAGGATTTCGCTAAGGAAATTATGGTCAGATACAATGTTCCGACAGCAGCTTATGGGACCATTTTCAGATTTCGAGGAAGCCAAGGCCTATATCGAGGAGAAAGGCGCTCCAATCGTCGTCAAAGCAGATGGTTTGGCCCTTGGTAAAGGTGTCGTTGTTGCGGAGACGGTTGAGCAAGCCGTTGAAGCCGCTCATGAGATGCTTTTGGACAATAAATTCGGTGATTCAGGCGCGCGTGGTCATCGAGGAATTCCTTGACGGGGAAGAGTTCTCTCTCTTTGCCTTTGTCAATGGAGACAAGTTCTATATCATGCCAACGGCTCAGGACCACAAACGTGCTTATGATGGTGACAAGGGTCCTAACACTGGTGGGATGGGTGCCTATGCACCAGTTCCTCACTTACCACAGAGCGTGGTTGACACAGCGGTTGACACCATTGTCAAGCCAGTTCTTGAAGGCATGATCAAAGAAGGTCGTCCGTATCTTGGTGTCCTTTACGCTGGGGCTAATCTTGACAGCTGATGGACCCGAAAGTCATCGAGTTCAACTCACGCTTTGGAGATCCTGAAACGCAAATCATCTTGCCTCGTTTGACATCTGACTTTGCGCAAAACATCACTGACATTTTGGATGGCAAAGAGCCAACCATCGCTTGGACGGACAAGGGTGTGACACTAGGCGTGGTTGTAGCCTCAAATGGCTATCCACTTGCTTATGAGAAAGGGTGTCAAACTTCCAGCCAAGACAGAGGGCGACATCATCACTTACTATGCTGGTGCTAAATTCGCTGAAAATGGTCAAGACCTCCTCTCAAACGGAGGACGTGTCTACATGCTCGTCACAACAGCAGATACCGTCAAAGATGGCCAAAACATCATCTACAACGAACTCGACAAACAAAACACAGAAGGCCTCTTTCTATCGAAATGATATCGGTAGCAAGGCAATAAAAGATTAACAGATACTAACTTTGTCATGGCGAGCGAAAGCGAGCCAAACTAGGATAATGGTCGCCGTGGTGAAAAGACCAGAACAGTAACTGTTCTGGTCGGGGGAAACTTTGAGACCTTAGGCTCAAAGTTTAGGAATGAAACCGAAGGTTTGCTTCCGTCCCCACCACCCAAGACCATTATCAAAAAAAAAAAGGATATTATTAACTATGAAACCAGTAATTTCCATTATCATGGGCTCAAAGTCCGACTGGGCAACCATGCAAAAAGCTGCTGAAGTCCTCGACAACTTCGGAGTTGCTTACGAAAAGAAAGTTGTTTCCGCACACCGTACACCTGACCTCATGTTCAAACATGCCGAAGAAGCACGTAGCCGTGGCATCAAGGTCATCATTGCTGGTGCAGGTGGCGCAGCTCACTTGCCAGGGATGGTTGCTGCAAAAACAACCCTTCCAGTCATCGGGGTACCTGTCAAATCACGTGCCCTTAGTGGCGTGGATTCACTTTATTCCATCGTTCAGATGCCAGGCGGGGTACCAGTCGCAACCATGGCGATCGGTGAAGCAGGTGCGACTAACGCTGCCCTCTTTGCCCTTCGTCTCCTCTCAGTAGAAGACGAAACCATCGCGACTGCACTTGCTAATTTTGCTGAAGAACAAGGAAAAATCGCAGAGGAGTCTACAAATGAGCTCAACTAAAACCATTGGGATCATCGGTGGTGGTCAGCTCGGTCAGATGATGGCAATCTCAGCTATCTACATGGGGCACAAGGTTATCGCTTTGGACCCAGCAGTTGATTGCCCGGCCTCTCGTGTGGCGGAAATCATCGTGGCTCCTTACGACGACGTGGATGCCCTTCGTCAGTTGGCAGATCGCTGTGATGTTCTCACTTATGAGTTTGAAAATGTCGATGCTGATGGTTTGGATGCTGTTATCAAAGAAGGACAGCTCCCACAAGGAACCGACCTACTTCGCATTTCCCAAAAACCGGATTTTTGAGAAGGAATTTCTTTCCAACAAGGCACAAGTCACCGTTGCACCTTACAAGGTTGTGACCTCAAGCCAAGATTTGGCAGATATCGACCTCTCTAAAAACTATGTCCTCAAGACAGCGACTGGTGGCTACGATGGCCATGGTCAGAAAGGTCATTCGTTCAGAAGCAGACTTGGAAGAAGCATACACTTTAGCGGACTCAGCAGACTGCGTCTTAGAAGAGTTCGTCAACTTTGACCTTGAGGTTTCTGTCATCGTGTCTGGAAATGGCAAGGACGTGACAGTCTTCCCTGTTCAGGAAAATATCCACCGCAACAACATTCTTTCAAAAACCATTGTGCCTGCTCGCATTTCTGATAGTTTGGCTGAGAAAGCCAAGGCCATGGCAATGCGAATCGCTGAACAGTTGAGCCTGTCTGGAACCCTTTGTGTGGAAATGTTTGCGACAGCTGATGACATCATCGTCAACGAAATCGCGCCAAGACCGCACAACTCAGGTCACTACTCAATCGAAGCATGTGACTTTTTCACAGTTCGATACGCACATCTTGGGAGTTCTCGGAGCACCACTCCCAACAATCCACCTCCATGCACCTGCTGTTATGCTCAATGTCCTCGGCCAACACGTAGAGGTCGCTGAAAGATATGTCACAGAAAATCCAAGCGCTCACCTTCCACATGTATGGTAAAATAGAAGCGAAGCACGACCGCAAGATGGGACATGTGACTTTGTTTAGTGATGTGCCAGATGAGGTGGTTGAGTTTGGTTTTTGAGAAACAATATTAAGAATTTCTGTCGTTATAAGATTATTTGTTTTTAGCTACGGCGAACTGATAAATTATTATTTTTAATTAAAAAGACAGAATAGTAAGATTTGGAGTGAGGAAAATATGAAAGTTAAAATTACAAACTTGAGAGCATTAAGTGATACTGGTGAGATAAAAATTACTCCACTCACAGTTCTTTTTAGGAAAAATAGTGTTGGGAAAAAGTACTTTTTGCTAGATCATTTTCTTTGATGAAACAGAGCTTGTTTATTAATAGAAGTGAACCGGTTTTATGGTACTCGCCAGATTTAGTAGATTTTGGCTCTTTTTGAAGATAGTGTTACAAAGGAACGTGATGAAATTGAATTTGAATATTCTTTTTGAACAGTCTATGGAAGATTTTGAGTCATTCTCTAATTACAATTTTTTTATGGAGTAGGCTTTCTTTAAATAATAGTATCTATGAAGACGTTAACAAAGAAATAACTGTAAGATTTTCTATTAAAAACAAAATTGACCACATTAACATAAGGTTTCTCGACTTTAATTATCAAATAAAGTATGATACTAGATATAAGGTTGAATCATTTATTATAAATAATATTCCGACTTCATTAGGTGATTTGTTTAGTAGAAGTGATTTTCGTCTTGGAGAGATTATTCCACAGATTCATCTTAAAAACCTCGAGGAATTATCTAATAATTTTTCCATTTGGCGGAGGTCACTTGGTTTAGTAAGTTTGAAAGAAATCGAACGGTTATTCGATAAAATTAAGGATGGTAGGACAAATAGAAATACAATACAAAACATTCTAAATAAATTAATACTAGGAGATTATACGAGTTTTTGAAAAAGATTTTGAGAAAACGATTGAAGGTTGGAAAACGATTTATCAAAAATATTTAGGGTTAAAAATTGATGAACGTCAAAATTTCACATCTAAATTGTATAGTTTAATAGGAGAAGTTTATTATAATTCAGTCGTTGATCTAATTAATGACTATTTAAGCGACTACTTTAGTGAAGTACAGTATATAGCACCTATTCGAGCTACTGCGGAAAGATATTACCGAATCCAAGGGATGCTACTTAATGAAATTACTTCTCAAGGTGAGAATGTCCCTATGATCTTATATAATTTGAAGCCATCAGAAAAAAAGACTGGAAAGAATGGACAAGAAAAAAATTTTTGATGGAATTGAATTTGATGTAAGACAAGATTCATCTAATTTATCATTAATTTTATCTAAATCCGGTCAAGTTATTAATTTGGCTGATACAGGATTTGGTTATTCGCAAATACTGCCAATCTTATTGTATTTATGGCGAAAAAAACTAAAATAAAAAGAACTCGTTATAGAAGGGGTTTTAGGGGTGCAAGTAGTAACCAGTCATTACTTATTATTGAACAACCAGAGTTACATTTACATCCAGCATTACAAGCTAATTTAATTGACTCGTTTGCACGAATAGTGAAAAAAATGAAAAAAATTAGATGTTTCGATAATCATTGAAACACACAGCGACACAATTGTTAATAGATTGGGAGAACATGTGATTTCAAATAAATCAAATATTAATAGTGATGATGTGAATTTAGTTTTTCTTTGAAGAGGATAAAGAAAATAATGGACTTGCAAAAATTGAGACAAATTAAATTTGATGAACATGGACGATTAAAAGGGTGGCCAGTTGGTTTCTTTTGAGCCAGGGACCGATTATATCTTTTGTAGGAGAGACAAAAATGTTGATTAGTATCTCCCCAGAAATAATAAATTTAATTGCTGAAAATAAAATACCTGAAGAACAACTTAAATACTTTACAAAGTCCCTCGCAAATGTTGTTGAGTCAAGCGAGAATATTCTTAGTTTATCCCAAGATGGATAATACTTATTATTCTTTGTTAACTCATGCTAGCGTTGCTGATCGATTGAAAGAGATTATAAGAATGCTTTACGAATCAATTTCAGGATACTTCAACTATGTATGAGTATGTTAATCGATACATTGAAATAACATCTAACCGTACAGAATTTTATGAAGAAAATGGGATAGGGATTCTTTATTTAAGTCTAGAATATGTATATACAAATAAACTGAACTTACAGAATCCAATAAAAATTTTAGGAGAAGATGACTCGGACTCTGAATTTTTTTAAAGATTTAGGTGAATTATATGGACGATATAATTTTTCTATAGATGAACGAAAAAAACATGTATTATGATACTTTGCGGTTTAAGATAGGTACTAGTGCAGGAGGGAACATAGCTACACGAATTGTCACTGAAGTAGCTACGAATAAAGAAATAACAATTGCTATAGCTGATAGTGATATTAAATATGAAGGTGGAGGATATGGAGACACTGCCAAAAATTGCTTGGAGGAAAGGATGATTTAGTATCTAATTACCACAATCACCATTTTGAGGCAATGATATTGAACGTTCATGAGAAAGAGAATCTGATAAAACCCTCAGAATACCAATCTAATGGATTGACAAATCCCTATATTCAATTATATTGTAGCATAGAACAAAAATGGAAATTTAATAAAAATACCTAAAAATATTTAGACTATAAGTCGGGTATGGAGAAGTATTATAATGAATTGGATGACCAAAACAAAATTCAAGATTATAACAGTTTCTATTCTACGTTGCAAAGGTCATTTTCCGGAATATAAGAGATTTAATTTAGGAAGAAAATGTATTTCGAATATAGAGGGTTTCTAATCTTGATTTTTAGTGAAGATGATATTATAGCATCAATTAGGAGGGAATTAAGTAAAGTATTCTGGTCATGGGGGTTTCAAAAATGAGCAGTATTTGAAGATATAGAGCATGAGTTGTTATAAAAAAAGTTATAAAAATTAGAGAGGCTAAAGTCTTTTTTGTTTATTGGTTAAAACTAGCAAAAAGATAAGTGGAGAGTTTAAGTGATTGAATTCGGACTAAAAGCCTCTCTCTCCTGCAAAAAAATATAAGTAGAAAGGAACAAGGGCACTCGTATTTACTAAAATTGAATACGGGCTACGGACTTGGTCAAAAAGATAGTTTTTCCTAGAAGCTGACACTTCTTTGTCTAAACTCCTATTTTTGACTGTGTCCGCTTAACGCCCTTAATATCTTAATCATGATCGAACGTTACTCTCG
>BNJU01003473.1_pt1 | contig 34311 bp, 43 predicted proteins | sample 8539281 | NCBI WGS metagenome assembly BNJU01 (sample SAMD00202456, study PRJDB9452) | human saliva metagenome | isolation source: human saliva | place: Japan
TATAGTTTTTATAAACCACTAAGGATATTAATATAGACTTATAGTCTATCAAGCATTTTATCAATATTACTGAAGGTTTCATCTATTGTTGTAGTGCGTCCTTGAATAATATCGTTTTGACCTTCTACTAGTGATGATAGTAATTCAATTTTAGCTTTTTAATATATTACATGTTTTATATTCTAGATTATCTGTATCATTTCAAGAATTCCATAGATAACTCCTTATATAAAGCCTTTCATATTTATATGCTTATAAGAATGATGGTTTATCGTAGTGTGTACCAGGTTCACCTACACCAATGCTGGCACGGCTGAATGGTGTTTCGTCTTCAACGTGTAGGATATCATACACGGCTTTTACAACAGCTTCTCGTGTAACTTGTGCATCATTGAAAGGAGAACCTTCAGCGATTAATTCATAATTTGTATTCTCCATATTGTTATAAAGCCAAGGTAGACGTAAAATCGTGTAGTTTAAGTTGGATTCGCGTAATACGTTGCGCGCCTGACGTTCGCCTTGTACATAGCTAATTGGTAGATTATCGAAGGTAAATTTTTCTAAAGCCGTTGGAAATTCACCAGATAAGCCAGCCATGGATAAGCCGATGATACGACGAATGTTTTGGCGAGCAAGTGCTTTCACAATAGCTGCCATATCACTGCCCGTTTCCATAGCACTGAGGAATACGACTTCTGTATTCTTAACGGCTTCCTCTAATTTTTTAGGATTTTGAAAGGATCCTTCGATAACGGTTATCCGTTCGTGTTCTAAAATTTCCGGATGAATGCGTGTGCTCAATTGACGTCCATATAAAGTAATGTGCATATCTGTATATGTTAATAACGTCGCCGTTAAGCGTTGTGCAATTTGGCCTGCAGCGCCTAAGATTGTAATATATTTGTACATGTAGACCTCCTGTGTGGGCGTAATTAATATATGCATTATATCATAACTATGTGACGAGGAAGTGAGAATGGTATGTATAGTGAAGTTACAATTTATTCGTTTATATAATGCTGTAAAATTTATTGTTGAATTTACATGATAATTTAACTACAATAATAATAAGACATTTGAAAAATGAGTGTTATATTACTAAAGTTTCTTGGAGGTGATAGTATGCCGAATATAAAACCTATTTCAGATTTACGTAATTATTCTGAAGTATTGCGTGATGTTGCTATAGATAGTCCCGTATTCTTAACTAAAAATGGTAGAGGTCGATATGCAATTATGGATATTCAAGACTATGAACGTGTAATGGCTACTATAAAACTTATGGGCGCTTTAGAGACCGGTCGCAAATCTGGTGAAGAACAAGGGTGGATTTCATCAGAGCAACTAAAGAGTGAATTGGGGATTTAACTATGGATCATCAAATTAGTTATGCACCTAAAGCACGAGAAGATTTGCTTAAAATAAAATCCTTTATAGAAGAAGAAACCGGGGATATTGAGTTAGCTAAGAAAACTATTTCGGATATAGTGACTACGAATGATTCTTTACGAGCTTTTCCAGAAATGGGACAGCGATTATTGATAAACATGGGAAGTAAAATTGAATATAGATATTTGCTTTGTCATAATTATTTAAGTTTTTACCGTTATTTAAATCGGACTATTTATATTGATAGAATATTAAATAGTAGACGTGATTATCTTAAAAATACTATTGGATGAAGTACATTAGTTTTTTAAAGGCCCCATCATTAATAGATGGTGATATAAAATGATTTTAATAGTAACATGAAGATGCGCGAACACTCTTTATAATTTGAATGCATTGTGATTTAATGATATAAAAGTGAGATTTAATCTTGATCTGTAATTGAAAGAGAGAAGGCATTCATTACAAAATTATTTGGAGGGAACTAACATGAAGTTTTTAGATCAATTAGGAGATGCTGTAAAGGATGTAAAAGAATTAGCTAAGTCTAAAGCTAGTGTTGTAAAAGATTTAACTGCTGATGCTGCACAAGAAGTAAAGATATTGGCTAAAGAAAAAGCAAAAGATGTGAAGGCTAAATCTGCTGATGCGGCGCAAGAAGTAAAGGTGTTAGTTAAAGAAAAGACGGCAGATGTTAAAGCTAAATCTGTTGATGCAGCACATGATGTAAATGAATTGGTAAAAGCAAAGTCTGCAGATGTGGCAAAAGACCTAGAAGCAACCCTTAAGGAGAAGGCTGAAGAGCTAAAACAAAAGGCTAGAGAAGTAAAAGATATAACGGCGGATGCGGCAAAAGATATTACTGAAACTGTTAAAGAAAAATCTGCAGGGGCAGCAAAGGATATTAGAGCGAAAGTTGCTGAAAAAACTGAAAGTAAAGAAAACGCTGAAGTTCCGAGTGAAGTAGTAGCAACAGAGGGTGGAGAAAAGACTGAATAGAATTTTAGATTGAATAAATCTAATCTACATTTATATATACGTATTGACTTATACTATTTTTAATTTGTAATAGTATTGTACATAGAAAAAAATTCTATATGGTTTCAAGCGGCGGCATCGTTTATTCGGTGTCGCTTTATTTTTTTGTATGAATTATATTGTTGCATAGAAAAGGATTATTGTAAGAGTATAATACATTTGTGACAAGTGAATAAAAAATGAGAAGGAACTCTGTTATAATGAAGTTGCTTAATCCAAACATTACAACAAAAGGAGTTCCTTCTCATGCATTCTATTATAACTGAAGAATTAAGATTTCGTAAACGAGTATGTGAATATGCTATAAAGTATGGAAATAATGCTGAAGCTGCACGCCGTTATCATACTAGTAGACAACAAGTACAACGTTGGGTGAAGCGTTTCGACGGGACTATCGATTCACTTCGATTGTATAGTCGTAAACCACATTCTCATCCTAATCAACACACTGAGGAAGAACTAGCACTTATCAAGCGTATGCATTCTAAGTTTAAACATGAAGGGCTGTCTCAAGTATATGTTGAGGCAAAAAAGCGTGGTTATAAACGCTCATATGGCTCTATGTGCCGACAAATAAGGTGTCACATTAAAGAGAAAAAGGTTGTTAAATCTGTTCCAAAAAGCAAGTGGAAACCAGATCTAGTAACATATCCAGGAGAAAAGGTTCAGATTGATATAAAATACGTACCTCGCGAGAGTTTAGCCTTTTCAACACAAGGAAAATCTTACTATCAACTTACAGCTATTGATGAGTTTTCTAGAAAGAGAATTCTAAAAATTATAGATGAAAAAAGTGTTACTAATACAAGTCGGTTCTTATTAAATTTAGAAGCCAAAATGGGATTTCCTATTCATACAATACAAACAGATAATGGTCGTGAATTTACAAACCATGGAGTAAAAGATCGAGAGTGTTTATTTGATATTGTATTAAAAAGATTAGAAATAGAGCATAAAACGACAAGACCATTTTCTCCGTGGCAGAATGGAAAGGTAGAGCGCAGTCATCGAATTGATAGTGAAAGATTTTATTCTCGTAAGTTTAATAGTATGGAGAGTTTTTCTAAAAAGCACATAGTCGATATGCTAATAGATATAATAACATTGCACAAAAAGTCTTAAACTTTAAATCACCAAACCAAGTTATAACAGAGTACTTTATGAATCAAAAGGCATAGGTATTTGTCACAAATGTTTGATTACTCTAGAATATTGTTGCATAGAAAAGGATTATAAACTTTCACAATACCCATATAAATGTTAAAATAGACAGTATATATTCTATTGAAGAAAAGAGGCTATTATGGAACGAATAAAGGATCTTGTGTACACTCATGACCAGGGTGGACAGTTTAGATGGGTAACGGTGAGCACCTTAATGCTTGCGTTGGGTACAATTTTGCACTTGGTGAGTCCTAGTTTTGCAGGAATTACGCCAAACTGGATGATTTCAGCGTACTGCGTAGCGATCTTTGTTGACGAAACCTAGTGTATCTCAAGCATTGGGCATTGGTTTAGTGGCGGCCTTGATTGAGGTGTTGACATCAAAATCTGGTTTCCCATATGGTAACTTGATTTCAGAACCTGCTGGTGCATTGATGGTAACGCTTATTGCTCGCACTATGGCTACTATGAAATTAGCAAAATTGGTTCTTTCGAAATTACGCCAATCGTAACAGCTTTTTTAAGTACTGTTGTATCTGGTGGTATTTTTATTACTCTTTTGTGGCAAATTGCGGGCTTGCCTAACAATGTATATCTCTTTGTGATTTGGCCAGCCGTACTCGCCGTAGCTGCTGTTAATGCGGCCATTACACCGATTTTATATATTCCAGCTCAAAAGATGTTCGCTAAACGCGGCATGTTGCCTAGCGGTAGCGAAGCTTCTAGTGACCATAGCGGACTCGTGATTACACCAGAACGGGATGCAAAGATTTCCATTGAACATATGAATTATTACCATCCTAAGGCGACTGAGCCTACGTTAAAGAACATCAACCTCGATGTGCATGATGGTGATTTCCTCGTTGTAACAGGTCCTGCCGGTTGTGGTAAAAGTACGCTTTGCATGGCCATGGTTGGGGCGGTGCCAAAATTCTATGGCGGTCGTCTGGAAGGTATGGTATTCGTAGATGGTAAGGCTACAACGCAATTATCGATTCCTGAGTTAGCAAACCATATTGGTGTTGTTCTTGCCGATTACGATACACAACTCGTAACGATGACGGTTCGCGAAGAAGTAGCCTTTGCCATGGAAAACCGTGGTTACGATCGAGCAAGCATCGATGCTCGTTGTGCAGAGGTGTTTAAACAAGTTGGTATTGAAGGCCTTGAAGACCGTAAAATTACGAGCTTGTCGGGCGGTCAACGTCAACGGTTAGCGATTGCTTCCGTGCTGGCAACCAATCCATCTGTCCTCATTCTTGATGAACCAACGAGCTCTCTTGACCCCGATGGGACAGCCGAACTATATCGCCTTGTTGGTGATTTAAACCGCAATCATGGTATCACTGTTGTAGTTATCGACCATGATTTGCATGCCGTATTGCCATATGCTAATCGCATGGCACTTATGGTGGATGGTGAAATCGTATGTGATAGCGATGTGGCTACAACATTGGAATATATGTATAACCATGATATTTATGTAGAAGCATTGCCATCCGTATTTACAACGTATATGGAATTGGAAAAGGCCGGTTATCATAGCGATGAACCTTGGCTTAGCATCGAATCGGCTATTAAGGGCCTTCATCACATCGAAATGGCTAAGGCCATCGATCGTTCTCGTTATGAACATACAAGTGGAAATGGTGAAAGCCAAGCTCAACATGGTAATCGTGTAGGTGAAAGTACAGGAGGTGGCGCACATGCTTAAGGTAGAAAACTTACGATTTGGCTATGTGCCTACCGTAGATATTTTTAGAAATGTAAACTTTACCATTCATGAAGGCGAATTTATTGCTGTGGGTGGTAAAAATGGTTGTGGTAAAACGACGATTACCCGCCTCTTAGTAGGCCTCGAAAAGGCTGCTGAAGGCCACATCCGTTATAACGGCAAGGATATTACATCCATGCCACCATCTAAACGCAGCCAATTTATTGGGTATGTATTCCAACAACCAGATCGCCAAATGTTTAGACCTACTGTGGCTACAGAGGTGGCGTTTGGTCCTGAATCCTTGGGACGTTCTAAAGACGAGGTTACACACATTGTGGACGAAGTGTTAGATCGCTGTGGTATCAGTCATTTGCGTGACGAGTATCCGCCTACATTGCGTCGTGGTGAAAAGCAACGCGTTGCTATTGCCTCTGCGTTGGCTATGCAGTCCCAAAATCCTCATCCTCGATGAACCTACAAGTGGTCAAGATGGTAAGGAAACAAAAGAATTGTTAGCCTTGTTACGTCAGTTGAATCAGTGAAGGTATTACGATTTTATTGATTACTCATGATATGGAAATCATGGCTTCTGAATGTTCCCGTGCCATCATCATGGGCCATCGCACCGTATCCTTTGACGGTACACCAGAAGAATTATTTTCGAAATCTACCGATGAATTACATGATCTTGGCCTCACAAAACCACCAAGTGTAGAGCTTTCACAAGCAGTACCAGGACTAGGCTACTGCAAATCGATGGATGAATTACGGACGCGCCTTATCGCGCAATTGGCAGAATAGGAGGGGACCATGGAACGATTAGTACCATTAACAAAAATTTTGATGACCCTCGCTGTATCCATATGGGCCATTTTCTTAAGAGACTGGATGTCATTGATGGCATTAGTTGTCGTAGAATTAGTAGCATTGTTGTTGACCGGTTTATTATGGAAACAATACAAGGCCGTATTTGCTTTAATCGTGTTCGCCGTATTCTTAGGCGTTGTTCAATACTTAGGTAGTGGAGACGTTGTATCTGCTGTTGTATCCGGCCTTCGCATGTTAGCCATGACGCTTGTATTTATTGCACTCTTGGCAACGACGAAGTTACAAGATTTAACCGCAGCCCTCGTAACACAATGCAAAATTCCTTATGAATATGCATTTATGTTTACCGCAGCCCTTCGCTTTGTACCTGACTTTATTGGTGAAAGCAAAGCTGTACAAGAGGCTCAATCCTGCCGAGGCCTTTCCTTAGACGGCAATATCTTTAAACGCATGAAATCCTATGGCTCCGTTATCCAACCTTTGCTTTTAAAATCCTTGGGCCGTTCTGAAACAATGGCATTATCCTTGGAACTTAGAGGCTTTGGTGGTAAGACACATAGCTTTGCCGCGTCTGTAGGCCTTAAACTATTAGACTATATAGTTATTGTTGCGTTAGTTGTAGTTACGCTTATTCTATTTGGAGTATTATAGAGATATAATTGACTATCTTCTATTACTAGTCAGTGTTATATATTTATGATATACTACAAATAGGTAGTAAAGCGTACAAAATTACCTACAATATAACAAAAAAGGACGAGTTGCAGCTCGTCCTTTTTCTTGCTTATTTTTTTGTCTTATTGTTGAGCCAATAGTTATAGGTAGTTACAACTAAGGCTACAATAAGTGGGGCAAGCAAGGTACCCCAAAGCGTACAAAATAACGCCTCCAATATAACACCTCCTTTCTTTCTGGAGGTTCTTTTATTATATCATTTTATAGATATAAACTGATAATTTATATAATAATATAAATTAGTTTTAGAGGAAAATATGAGTGAATTAATAATTCGATCAATTGCAAAAGATGATGTGTTTGCTTGTTTATCTATTTACAACTACGAGGTCGAACATGGCGTAGCTACCTTAGATCTCGAACCACGCACATTAGAAGAGTGGCATGAGTGGTATAACGCGCACAGCGATGAGCATCATCCCATCATTGTAGGAACCATTGATGATGTGGTGGTAGGCTATGCATCGCTTTCACCATATCGATTAAAGGATGCTTTCAAAAGTACTGTAGAATTATCTATTTATATTCACCAAGATTACCGTGGTCAAGGTGTGGCAACGCGGCTGATGGAACGTATTTTGGAGATGGCCAAAGCGGATACGATGATTCATAATGTAGTATCTGTTATTACGGCAGGCAATGAAGAAAGCACGAAATTACACAATCGATTCGGCTTTACCTATTGTGGACTTACCCCTGAAGTTGGTTTAAACATGGAAAATATCAGGATACCGAAACTTACGCATTATTGGTATAATAATAGATATTAAATCATTCATATATTCGTGGGGTTGCGGATTATATGTTACACATAGACAGGGGTAAAGTAAGTTATGATAAATATGAAAGCAGAACGGCAATTCATAGGCAATAGTACGTATCGTAGCCGATTGGTGGATGGTCATTTTCATACTGAATTATGTCCACATGGTAGCGGTGATAGAACGGCATTGATGATTGAAAAAGCCATTGAATTGCGCATCGAAAAGGTGTGTTTAACAGAGCATGCTCCGTTACCAAAGGCCTTTGAGGCAGAGTACGGTGGTGACAAGGTTGCTTATGATACGGCGTCTCTTAAACTCAATCAAGTGGATTCTTATCTTGAATTGGGACGTGAGTTACAACGTGCCTATGGTACGCATATCGATATTTCCCTTGGCTTTGAGGTGGATTATATCCCTGGTTTTGAAAGCGACATTCAAGACTTTCTTGATCGCTATGGTCCATTGACGGATGATAATATATTATCTGTTCACTTTATGGATGGCGTAGGTGGCAAATACTACTGTGTTGACTATAATACAGAGGAATTTGAAAAGGGCTTTGGTCCTTGGATTTCTAATCAAAGTGAATTGTACTATAAATACTTTAGTATCATTCGCCAAGCGGTGCGTGCTGATTTGGGTGCCTATACGCCAAAACGAATCGGTCATTTTGATTTAATTAAGAAATACCAACACCATTTCGGTTTTGAACACCATTTAGATAAACGAAATGCTCAATTAGTGAGCGATATATTACATATTATGCGCGTTCAAGGTAGAGAACTAGACTATAATATGAGTGGATTCTTTAAACCTGATTGCGGTGAAATGTATCCAAGCCGTTTTATTCAAGGGATAGCTGCCATTATTGGTGTACCCTTTGTGCTAGGATCTGATGCGCATAGTGTAGCAGATGTAGCAAAGGTTTGGGACTAGATATATTATTTGATTATGATATAATAAAGACAAGAAGAGCCAATTAACGTTGTGGAATGCGTTAGGCTCATCTCCAAAAAATAGAAAAATGAGAAATGGCCTAATGTCCCTTACGGGGTGTTAGGTCATTCTTTTTAGTAATTTATACTTCAGTATAAGTAGTAAAATATGAATATTTTATTGACTTTTTTTTCTATAAGTATTATTATAATTTCATGCTTTAGCGTGATAAAGTGATAAAATCAAAAAGAATCTATATATTTTAAATAGCAATATTAGCATGGTTTATAGAAAGGATGATCCTCATGGTACAGAAACAGTTGCCTACAGGTTTTCGTGATGATATAGGGGCTGTAGCGGAGCGCAAGGATGATGTGAGTCAGTATTTGCTCAGCCTTTGCCGCAATCGTCAGTATACAAAAATTTCTACACCCCTTGTAGAATACAAAGATGTGTTTAATGGTTATACATTAGGCCGTGGTCAACATATGTACGAATTCTTTGGTAGTTCTGATGCATCTGTGGTTATCCGTCCCGATTTAACCATGCCAATCGGTCGTTTCTTGGCGACTACGAATATTGAATTGCCTCGCAAGTTCTACTATCTTGGCGATGTGTTGATGAAAAATAAACAGCATCGCGGCGATATCAACCAAGTTACACAAGGTGGCATCGAAATGGTCGGCTATGAAGGTATTGATGCCGAGCTAGAATGCTTTGCCATCATTAAAGAGGTGAATGAATCACAGCTCAATAATACCTTATTATTAGAAATTGGTGATGCTCGTTTCTCCCGTGCTATCACCGATGCATTGGGCTTGACCGATGGGGAACGGGCAGATTTGCTCGATGCGTTATTTACAAAATATTTGCCACGCTATAACGAATTGATTAGCGAATTTAAAAATAATGCATTGTATCCATTCCTTACGATTTGGCCTCGCTTATTCGGCACTGTAAATGATATTAAAAATGAGCTCAGTCAAGTCATCTTGCCTGCAGGGGCACAACGTATTTTAGATAGTCTTATGGCTCTAGCGGGACAAATTGAAGCGACTGGCCAACAAGTTCGCATTGATGTGTCTACAGAACCACTTCAATCCTATTACACAGGCCTTACCTTTAGAGGTTATGTAGATGGCGTATCTCAATACATCGTCAGCGGTGGTCGCTATGATGGTCTCTTATCTGGATTTGATGGCACACCGATGCCATCCGTTGGTATGGCTTTCAACATCGATGTCCTTACAGATGTGCTTATGCAAGGTGAAAGCAACATTCAAGATAATGGTAAATTGCGCATCGCCTTGACAAAGGGGTCGCGTTGAAAAGGATTTTATTCCACTCTTAGAGTCCTGTGGTATTGACTGCGAACCATTACGCAACAAAGCGCGCAAGTTGATTATTCCCATTGGGAGATTCGGTAGAGGTTATCTTAGCGAAGGGCCCTGATGTAACGACATATTTGAATAATGGTGTCGTTGATTTAGGCATCGTTGGTAGTGATGTACTGGATGAACAAGACAATACATCTTATGAAATGCTAGATTTGAAAACGGGCCAATGCCAATTTATCTTGGCCTCCTTAGAAGGGTATAATCCGAAGGAAGGCCGTCGTCAACGGATTGGTACAAAATATCCAACCATTACAAAACAATATTTCGGATCCCAAGATGTAGAAATCATTAAAATCGAAGGTTCCGTTGAATTGGCGCCCCTCGTAGGTCTGGCCGATGCCATTGTAGATATTACGGAAACGGGTACAACGCTACGAGAAAATAATCTTAAAATCTATGATTGGCTCCAACCAATCTCAACGCGCCTTGTGGCAAATCCATTGGCATTAAAACAAAAAAGAAATACCATCTTTGCGTTGATTGACCAATTACAATCGGCTATTGATAAAAAATAGATTGCCTATGCTATTGCGATGTGATGAGAAACGTTTACAATAGAAGTATTCATATACATAGTTTGAAATGAGGACATACAATGAAAATTTACAAAGAATCTCTTGATGCAATGCTTAGCATTGTCCGCCAATATACACAACAAACAACAGATATGGAAATTGAACGCCGCGTGTACGATATTATCGAAAACGTGCGTGCTAATGGCGATGCAGCACTCCGTGAATATTCTGAAAAAAATTCGATGGCGTAAAAGCTTGATGATTTCAAGGTGGATCAATCTATCATCGATGCGGCATGGGACAATTTACCAGAAGACTTGAAACACGCTTTATTGGTAGCGAAGAAAAATATAACTGAATTCCATAGCCGTGAAATTGAACAAGGCTTTGTCGATATGGATACACCAGGCATTACACGTGGTCAAAAGGTAACGCCATTGGCTCGTGTTGGTCTCTATGTTCCAGGTGGCACAGCGGCATATCCATCTACCATTATGATGACTGCATTGCCTGCAAAAATCGCTGGTGTTAAGGAAATTATCATGGTAACACCTCCTCAAAAGGATGGCATTAATCCTGCTGTGCTAGGCGCTGCAAAACTTGCTGGTGTTGATGCGGTATACCAAGTGGGTGGTGCTCAAGGTGTTGCGGCTCTTGCGTATGGTACTGAACAAATTCCAAAGGTAGATAAAATCGTAGGCCCTGGTAACATTTATGTGGCCACTGCCAAGCGCCAAGTATTTGGTCAAGTTGATATCGACATGATTGCAGGTCCTAGTGAAATCGGTATCATCGCTGATGAAAGTGCTAATCCAGTACATCTTGCTGCGGACTTATTATCTCAAGCAGAACATGATCCACGAGCTCGTGCCATCATGGTTACCAATAGTGAAAAACTAGCTAACCTCGTATCTGATGAGGTAGAACGTCAACTTTCACAATTACCTCGTGAAAGCATTGCTCGTCCAGCTATCGAAAACAATAGCTATATTGCTGTTATGGATAGCGTAGAAGATATGTTTACCGTGATGAACGAAGTAGCGCCAGAACATTTGGAAATTCAATTACCGGACCCTATGGAATATATGAGTATGGTAGAAAATGCGGGCTCCGTATTCCTTGGCAGATATGCCTCTGAGCCATTGGGCGACTATGTAGGCGGTACAAATCACGTATTACCTACGAGTGGTACTGCAAAATTCTCGTCCCCACTTGGTGTGTACGATTTCGTAAAACGCATTTCCTTTACTCAATTTAGCCGTGAACGCTTACAAGAGGTTGCGAAGGATATTACTACCTTGGCTCGTACAGAAGGTCTTGAAGCACATGCTCGTGCTATTGAAGTGCGCTTTGAAAAATAATTGTATGGATGGGAACGCCTTAAAGGGCTTCCTTAATGATAAGAGGATACTATGATGAGAACAAATCGGTCAGCTACGGTAACTCGTAAAACGGGCGAAACAGATATTACAATTACACTTACCCTAGATGGAAATCAGGACATTCACGTCGATACAGGCATCGGTTTCTTGATCATATGCTCCATTTGTTGGCTAAGCATGGTCGTTTTGGTCTTGCTGTAAAAGCCGTAGGTGATACGTATGTGGATGCGCATCATACGGTAGAGGATATTGCATTGACCTTAGGGCAAGCATTGACACAGGCCCTTGGTGACAAGGCGGGTATCGAGCGTTATGGCGACGCGTGGGTGCCTATGGATGAAGCGTTGACACAGGTTGTTATTGACCTTAGTGGCCGTCCATACCTCGTGTTTAATGGTGAGTTTACGACTCCTGTATTGGGTGGTAATTTTGAAACAGAATTGGTAGAGGATTTCTTCCAAGCCTTGGCTGTGAGTGGCGCCATGAACTTACATGTGCGCAACGAATATGGTCGCAATACGCATCATATTATTGAAAGCATGTTTAAGGCTACGGGCCGTGCATTGCGTAAGGCGGTTACCATTAACCCAGACATTCAAGGTGTGAATTCTACAAAGGGTATGATTTAATAAAGCCCTTATAAATGGTGAAAGCAGGGCCACATAAGGCTCGTGAATAGAGGAGATACTATGATTTTTCCAGCTATAGATTTACAAGATGGTCGCAGTGTACGCCTATATAAGGGTGATTTTGCAAAGGAAACCATCATCAATCCAGATCCGGTTGACCAAGCATCTCAGTACGAGGCTGCTGGCGTTGGCGCTTTGCACCTCGTCGACTTAGATGGCGCAAAGGCGGGGAAACCAGTTAATGTGGATATCGTTAAACGCGTGCGCGCTGCATTTACAGGTGTGTTAGAAATCGGTGGCGGTATTCGTGATAAAGATGCGGTAGACTTATATTTAGAAATGGGCGTCAATCGCGTTATTCTCGGTTCCGTAGCCCTTAAAAATCCTGAATTGACGAAACAGGTTATCGCCGAATACGGTCCCAGAACGCATCGTTATCGGCGTAGATGGTAAGAATGGTAAGGTTGCTGCAGAAGGTTGGCTCGACCAATCTGATGTGCCTATGACCGACCTTATCGGTGCTATGGTGGCAGCCGGTGCGAAGTATTTTATCGTTACCGATGTGGACCGAGATGGCACAATGCAAGGTGCTAATGAAGACTTATTGGGTTCCTTACAAGATCAATTCCCTACGGCCCGTATTGTTGCATCCGGTGGTGTCCGCAATTTAGAGGATATTAAGAACCTTGAACAACGCGGTGTTGTAGACAGCATTGTAGGTAAGGCCTTATATGAAGGCACTATTACATTAGAAGAAATTGCTGCGTTTAATAAGGAGAATGCATCATGTTAGCAAAACGGATTATTCCTTGTTTAGACGTAGATAATGGTCGCGTAAAAAAAGGTGTTAACTTTGTAAACCTCGTTGATGTAGGGAGCCCTGTTGATATTGCGGCTACCTATGAGGAACAGGGGCGCCGATGAGCTCGTATTCCTCGATATTACGGCTACAGTAGACCGACGTACGACGATGCGCGATGTGGTTACAGATATTTCAAAACATGTGTTCATGCCCCTCACCGTAGGTGGTGGTATTAAAACAGTGGACGATATGAGCGCATTGCTAAAAGCTGGCGCCGATAAGGTATCGCTGAATTCAGCGGCTTTAGCGCGCCCAGAACTCATCAGTGAAGGCGCTCAAAAGTTTGGTAACCAATGTATGGTGGTAGCCATTGATGTAAAAACTGATCCAGAGACTGGTAAATGGTATGTGTATACCCATGGCGGTCGTAAGCGTAGCGATTGGGAAGCCCTAGCGTGGGCTAAAGAAGCGGTGAGCCGTGGCGCTGGTGAGTTATTGGTGACAAGCATGGATAAGGATGGCACCAAATCCGGCTTTGATATTAAACTATATAAGGCCTTGGAAGAGGTCGTAGATGTACCGATTATCGCCTCCGGTGGAGCTGGTACGGTACAGCATTTTATCGATGTTTTTCACCGAGACCGGCGTTACGGGTGCATTAGCAGCATCTATATTCCACTTTTGGTGAAATCAGCATTCCCGATTTGAAAATCACAATTGAAAGCAGCGGGCATTGCTGTTAGATAGGGTAGGAGATTGTAGCATACATGAAACCAGACTTTAATAAAGGTGGCGGCCTGTTACCGACGGTCGTTCAAGATAATACAACAAAAGCAGTGCTCATGGTGGCGTGGATGAACGAAGAAAGCTTTCACAAAACACTAGAAACCAAGGAAACTTGGTTTTGGTCTCGCTCGCGCCAAGAACTATGGCATAAGGGTGGTACAAGTGGCAATGTACAACACGTGGTGGATATGAAGCTCGATTGCGATGGTGATACATTACTGGTTCTCGTCAATGCAGAAGGTCCTGCGTGCCATACGGGAGCTGTGAGCTGCTTTTTTAACGATGTAGAAGCGTAGAGAAATATATGAAGTATAATGTGAGATGACGCGTAGGCGTTAGCTTTCACAAAGGAGAAGAACAATGGCCAATCAACAAACATTAGAAGAATTATACGCCATTATTAAGGGGCGCAAGGAAACACCAAAGGAAGGATCCTATACGAATTACTTGTTCGATAAGGGACTCGATAAAATCTTGAAAAAGGTAGGCGAAGAAGCAACAGAAGTTGTCATCGCCGCTAAGAACGAAGATCCCCGAGAACTAGTGTATGAAACAGCAGACGTACTCTACCATTTGCTCGTATTGTTGGTGGAAAAGGGCGTTTCTTACGAAGCCATCTTAGAAGAGTTGGCAAGCCGTGAAGGCGTCATCAGCAAAACACAGGAACGCAAAGCGATTACAGATTTGTAAGGAGTAGAGTATGAAGAAGATTATTGGCCAATTAAAGCCTTATGTGCCAGAGGAACCGGCAGAGTCCGTCAAAGCTCGCCTCGGTGTGGAGCGCCTTGTGCGATTGTCAGCCAATGAAAACCCTTATGGTACATCGCCAAAGGTGCGCGACGCAGTACTAGACTATGTGACGAACAATGATGCCAATCTATATCCGGATGGCAACGCATCATCCTTGCGAAGCGTATTAGCGGACTATTGGAAGGTAGTAGAAAATCAACTTGTTATTGGCGTCGGCCTTGATGAAGTGATTTCCATGGTAAATAAAACATTTATCAATGCCGGTGATTCTATCGTTATCAGCGTGCCCGCATTCTCTGAATATGGTCTTAATGGCCTTGTAGAAGGTGCTGTTATCCGCGAGGTTTCGTGTGTTGAGGCAACAGGGCAATACGATTTTAAGGCGATGCGTCAAGCTGTAGATGATACGACGCGCCTCGTATGGATTTGTAATCCTAACAACCCAACAGGAACCTATGAAACGGTTGAAGATATCCGTAACTTTATCAGTACCTTGCCAAAAGATGTGTTAGTTATCATCGATGAGGCGTATATCGATTTTGTAACCTCCGTAGAGGTGCCAACAGCACGAGCGTTGCTGGATGATTTCACTAATGTGTTTATCATGCGTACATTCTCAAAGGCCTATGGCCTTGCGAATTACCGTGTTGGCTATATGATGAGTAGCGCTGAATTAGCTAATTATATTCAAACCATTCGCTTGCCATATAATTTGAACACCTTGTCCCAAGTGGCTGCTGAGGCTGCCTTTGGTGATCGTGAATTTTTGCGTAGCACTGTAGAAAAGAATGCTGCAGAACGCGCGTTGTGGGAACAAATGTTGGATGAAGTAGGTGGCACGTATTATAAAAGCGGTGCTAATTTTATCTTTATGTCCGTCCCTAATGCGGATGGCCTCGCTGATGCATGGCTCGCTAAGGGCTATCAAGTGCGCCGGGGACAACGGGATAATTGGTTGCGCGTAACATTGCCGACTGCTAGTGATGGTGCTATTATGCGCTCTATTTTAAAAGACTATATGGCTCGCCAATAAAAGAAAGGATGTCACTATGATTGCCATAATTGATTATGATGCGGGCAATACATTTAATGTACAAAAAGCATTACAACATATCGGACTTGATGCAGTGTTGACCGCTGATCGAGATACGATTTTGGCTGCTGATGGTGTGATTTTACCAGGTGTCGGCGCCTATGCATCGGCCGTTTCCGTCCTTCGTGAGCGCGGTCTTATCGAGGTCATTCATGAGGTGGTGGAGCGCAATATACCGTTGCTCGGTATTTGTTTAGGAATGCAGCTTTTATTTGATGAATCAGAGGAATATGGTCCAACACCAGGGCTGGGTATTATACCGGGCACTGTGAAAGCTATTCCTAATAACCTCGGCCTTCGTGTACCTCATATGGGATGGAATCAAAATACACTATGCCGTAAAGATAGCGTTTTTTCTGATGTAGCTGATAAATATACATATTTTGTGCACTCTTATTACGTAGATACCGATTCTCAATATATTACAACAACTGCAGACTATGGAATTAAAGTACCGGGCATTGTTGAGAAGGGGAATGTGTATGGCATGCAGTTTCATCCCTGAAAAAAGCGGATCTGTAGGGCTTGATCTGTTACGCACGTTTGGAAATATCATATTAAAAAAATAAAATAGTCTTCGATATATGCTTTTAACGAATAATGAGTATCTAGAATGAGAAAGTGTAAATTGACATATTTTTGTTTAGATATACAATGAGTATGTAAGTACTCATCAATTTATAAGCTACAGTGGCATTGGAGACCTAATTTTATTAGAAATGTTTATTCGGCACCTCCGATGTCACGTACATTGGAGGTGTTTTTATGGTTATGAATGGTATTTACTTAGTTATAGCCTCCGCGTGTATTCTAATTTTAGCGTACCGCTTTTATGGAGCTTTCATAGCGGCCAAGGTGCTGACACTTGATCAGTATCGTCCAACGCCGGCTATGGTCCACAATGATGGTCACGATTACGTGCCAACAAACAAATGGGTAACATTTGGTCATCACTTTGCAGCGATTGCTGGTGCAGGCCCTCTCGTAGGTCCTGTTATCGCAGCTCAATTCGGGTATTTGCCTGGTGCATTATGGATCCTTATCGGTTCTGTATTAGCCGGTGCTGTACATGACATGGTTATCTTGTTCGCATCCGTTCGCTATGATGGTAAATCTATTGCGGATATTGCACGTGAAGAAATCAGTAAATTTGCTGGTTTCGGTGCTATGCTTGCTACATTGTTCCTATTGATCATCACCCTTGCTGGTATGGCCGTAGTAGTAGCTAACGCATTGCATAATTCTCCTTGGGGTTTCTTCTCCGTATTTGCTACGATTCCAATCGCTATTTTCATTGGTATTTATTTGAAATGGTTGCGTCCTGGTAAAATTCAAGAAGCCACTATTATCGGTGTAGCGTTGATTTTCGCAGCTATTATCTACGGTCCAAACGTAGCAGCTAGCGAATATGCTTCTTGGTTTACATATGATTTGCAAACCATTGAAATCATGCTTGCCGTGTATGGTTTCTTTGCAGCAGCATTGCCAGTTTGGTTATTGCTTGCTCCTCGTGACTACTTGTCCACATACCTTAAAATCGGTACAATCGGCGCATTGGCTCTTGGTATTATCATTGTAATGCCTGAAATCCAAATGCCAGCTGTTACCCCTTATATCTGGGGCGGCGGTCCTGTATTGAAAGGTTCTGTATTCCCTTACATCTTCATTACTATCGCATGTGGTGCGTTATCTGGTTTCCATACTGTTATCGCAACAGGTACAACACCTAAAAATGCTTACTAATGAAAAAGAAATTTTACCTATCGGTTATGGTGCAATGTTAACAGAAGGCTTCATCGCTATGATGGCGTTGATTGCAGCTACTGCATTGCATCCAGATGATTACTTCGCTATTAACTCCACTGTTGAATCCTTCAAAGCATTAGGTCTTCAAGTTCATGAATTGCCAGCTTTGTCTGCAATGGTTGGCGAAGACTTGATGCACCGTCCTGGTGGCGCCGTATCCCTTGCGGTAGGTATGGCTCATATCTTCTCCAGATTGCCTAACATGGATCACTTGATGGGTTACTGGTATCACTTCTGTATTATGTTCGAAGCATTGTTTATTATGACTTTGATTGATGCTGGTACTCGTGTAGGTCGTTACTTGCTTCAAGAATTATTAGGTCATTTCCATCCTAAATTCAACGACCAACATTGGGCTCCTGGTGTATATGGTTGTGCAGCGCTTATATGCGTATTGTGGGGCTACCTAGTTCTACAAGGTAACATCGGTATTATCTGGCCTCTATTCGGCGTATCTAACCAATTATTAGGTACTATGACATTGGCCGTAGGTACTACAGTTATCATGCGTCTTGGTCGCAAACGCTATGCATGGGTAACAGGTATTCCTTGTATCCTTATGGCTATCGTTGCCATTGCGGCAGACTATGAAAACGTATTCTACAGCTATGTTCCTGCTGGTAAATGGATTCTAGTAGCGTTCAGTGCTGCTATGTTCCTCATGATTCTCATCGTATTAGTAGAGGCTATACGTAGCTGGATTCGCTTATCTAGCATGCCTCAAGACTACCGTACACAAAGCTGAAATCGAAGCTGAAAGCCTTGTAAAAATACGGTAAAGAAGTAAAAAGCATAAATCTGATTTGTTATACTACATGAAAACGCACTCGCCTTGGTGGGTGCGTTTTCTATTTGCTTTCATATAAATTTAATTACACCTTATCATTTTATATAGTCTATAGAATTTATTGACATATATATAGAAATGCTATAGGATGTAAGTAGAGATATATTTCAACAATAAAATAGTTAGGTAACGGCGCCTAGTTTTCAGAATATTCTGAGACTAGGCGCTTTTTTTATGAAAGGAGTCTATTATGATAGGTATCGATACAGGTAATACAGCATGGATACTCATAGCGGCTGCTATGGTGTTTTTCATGACACCAGGGCTTGCCTTATTTTATGGAGGTATGGCACGGAGTAAAAACGTACTTAGCACTATCATGCAGAGCTTCTTTCTAATCGGTGTGATTTCTGTAGAATTTATGCTCATAGGCTACACATTGATCTTTGGTGACGATGTACATGGTATTATTGGTAGCCTCAATAAAATTGGCCTTATGGGCACAGAGAATAGCATCATGGAAGGTGCGAATATTCCCAGAAATGGCATTCATTGCCTTCCAATGCATGTTTGCTATTATCACACCAGCCATCATGAGCGGTTCTATTACGGGTCGTATGCGTTTTGCACCCTTTGTAGTATTTGCTGTGATTTGGTCCGTACTCATTTATAATCCTATGGCCCATTGGGTATGGGGCGGTGGATTCCTCGCCAATCTAGGGGCACTCGACTTTGCAGGTGGTCTTGTTATCCATGTGTTGTCTGGCGTATCAGGTCTTGTACTTTGTTTGCTCTTAGGTCGTCGCCGCGGTTATGGACGTATGCCAATGTTACCGCATCACTTGCCAATGACCGTCCTCGGTGGTGCCATGTTATGGTTTGGTTGGTTCGGCTTTAATGCCGGTTCCGCTCTAGGGGCAGGCCCCTTGGCTGCAAATGCGGTGTTGACGACGCAAATGTCTGCTGCCATCGGCATCGTTGGTTGGGTATTGGTAGAACGATATCATCGTGGTAAACCGACCGTGTTGGGTGCCGTATCTGGTGGCGTATCTGGCCTTGTTGCTATTATGCCAGCAGCTGGATTTGTAACACCGGTGGCGGCCATTCCAATTGGTTTCGTTGGTGCTATCTGTTGCTATGTAGCGGTCGCAATTTTAAAGAGCAAGTTTGGTTATGATGATTCTCTCGATGCCTTTGGTATTCATGGTGTGGGCGGTATGTGGGGCGCTATTGCAACAGGCCTATTTGCTACGATGACTGTAAATCCTGATGGTGCAGATGGATTGTTCTATGGTGGTAACTTGCTCATTCCTCAATTGATTTCTCTCGTCGTAGCCATTGCCCTTGCTATTATTGGCACAGTTGTCATTTTCAAGGTGGTTAGCTACTTTATGGATATGCGCGTTAGCATTAGTGCCGAATCTTTGGGTATCGACATTAGTGAACATGGCGAAGGTGCATATAATCAATCTGAATTTAAGAGCAGTGGACGTTTTATTACCTCTGACCAACATTCCTTGGTATAAATTGTTTTTTGTGAAAGCTAGCTTTCACAGATGGTACAATAGATGTAATGAAAACGCAGATGAGGTGATACTATGAAGCGGATGAAGAAAGTAGATATCATTGCTCGGGCAGAGCAATTAGAAGATTTAAAAGAAGCCTTGAATCGCATTGGCATTCAAGGGATGACGGTCTCCCAAGTATTTGGCTGTGGATTGCAAAAAGGGCATACAGAAGTTTATCGTGGGCAAGAGTATGCGGTCAATCTTGTACCAATGGTGAAGGTTGAAACCGTTGTATGTGACGTGCCTGTTGATCTTGTGATGGATACAGCGCGCGATACCTTGCAAACTGGCGAGGTAGGGGACGGCAAGATTTTCGTGTACGACGTAGAAGATTCCATGCGGATTAGAACCGGTACGCGCGGCACGAAGGCCGTTACTGACGATGAAGCTTAATTAATCATATATGTAATACGCGAGCTGCTACATACCTTGGTGTGTAGCAGCTCTTTGTGTTTATACATTTGTGGGTGATTGGTTTTGTAAAATTTAATGCTATAATAATTGTATGACTAGACGATTACGCTCGTATTGGAGCAAATATATACAACTATATAAGCGAGGTATACTAGGCATTATTGCATTTATTGGAATTACGGTAGTCATTATCTCCATCTTAGCTACTATTGCGAGTAGAGGCATGGGTGTTATTTTTAATGAGGTAATAGCACGTCAGACCATGATGCGAGGGACTATTACCGTCGCTAGCCTGAGCGCCACCCCATGGGGGACCATATCCTTTGAGGATTTGCAATGGGCTGATGACGATGGACATCAGTTGATGACCGTACCTTCCGGTAAGATACGCGTTAATATGTGGGATGTGATTACTCGTAATTTTAAGGCATCTGCCATACGAGGCATAGAATTAAATGATGCGGTCATTGTAGTAGATTTAGATGACGATAATCGGGTCGATTTTGTGCCGGCTTCTCCTGATATTAATAAACCCTTATCTGAAGTAGAACAGCGACCTAAAGCACCTAAAAAAACGACCCTAGAACGTCAAGAAGAGCTAGGGAAAAAGGTGCGTAACTTTAATTGGAATGGTCAACATATCGATGCGATTGTGAAGCTTTCAGACTGCCAATTGGAAATATTCCAAAAGAATCGACATTATGTGATGAAGAATGTGAATGCTCGATTTGATATTGATACGAATCGTGCCATTCGCATGAATCTAACAACTGGTAAATTCGGAGGCACCGCCATTGGGGATGGCCTCACATTGGAAGGCCGTATCGATCTAAAAGATGTGCTCAAAGCATCGTATGCCTACGCTGAATATGAATCTAAATATTTATGGCGTAGATCCGGCATCCTTAGGATTTGGTGATAGTATTCACGATAAGATGACCTTGCTGACAGCAGTGACGGGGGATATTAATCGGCCCTTTGCATCGGGACGTGTTACCATGCCAATCCTTAGAATCCCTGCACTAACCTTTGAAAATGTGGTAGGCGATGTGACCTATCAAGATGGCATACTGGATTTTAAAGAGGTATATGCGAATGTATTTGGCGGTAAGTTAAAGGCTAAAGGTGTATATAATCTAGATACGCGGGCCTATGAATTAACGGGGGTCGCTACGGATCTAGATAGTAGCATGGCCTTAAAAACACCAGATTTTGCTGTTCCTGTATCGGCGAACCTTAATTTTTCAAGTAAGGGACAGCCTAAAGATATGGAGGTGTGGGGCGATTTTACATCTGGTACAGGTCGTTACATACTCATTCCTATACAATCTATTACAGGGGCGCTTTCACAATCAAGGACGTCATTTATCGTTCTTTGATGTGAAAGTACATACATCGGTAACAACGATTTCAACGGATGCATTGCATATCGATAATGGCGAATTAACATTGGGGCCATTGAATATTACATCCAATGGGGGTAGTAATTTTGCCATTTATGATGAAAGTACCTTTGGCGAGCTTGGGCATACGATGGATGGTATAAAAAATGACATGGCGCAGGCAAATCAAAATATGAAACGTGCGCAAGATAATAGTCGATCGATGAATCAAGAAGGTATAAAGCCACCAAGTGATGCAAAAGGCGTTTTAGATGATGCCAAAGAAGCAATCAAGGATTTTCCGATAGCTTGAAATCGATTAAGATTCGATGAAGTTTGAAAATTTTCATGTTCAGCTTATCTCCTAAGTATAAAATGCGAAATGTTATCAAAACATTTGATAACATAGTGGATTATATATGTGTTTTATTAGGAGGTTTCTTATGAGAAAAGCTAAAAAATTATCTTTAACACTTATGGCGTCTGTTATGGCTTTAGGCGTTATAGCATTTACAGCACAACCAGCTAACGCATCTTATGGCTATAAATATACTGATTCCATTCGTCCACCAGTTTTGACACCTACACCATCTACTGGTAGAGCACCTGTGGAACCTGTAGCCACTACAGTTACACCAGCTCCTGCTGCTAAAACTACAACAACAGTAGAGCCTACTAAAGCGGCTGGTTCTGTAACAACAGCTAATACTACAAATAATACAGATAAAACAGCACAAGATATTCTTAGCTCTTTGCTTTCCTTGTTGCAAAACTTGTTTAACACTCTATTTAAATAATAGGGGATAACAAAACGGCGGTCCTTATTGGAACCGCCGTTGTTGCATATACAAAAGCCCTTCGGTTGCGTCCGAAGGGCTTTACTGTTTGTATTATTATTTTGTGTTTTTGTCAGTTGTTTGTGTATGTTTAACCTTGATAAGAGGTTCGTCCTTTGCAGCGGATTTTGTGTTGGATTCCACTTTAGAACTCGTTTCTACCTTGGCAGACGTATTATCTGATGGTGGCAAGAATGTACTGATTTCATTTTTGTGAGGCCCGTTCGTATTGGTTGTGGATGCTAGTTGCGCCCGTTGTGGAGCGATGAAAATTTCATCCTTCGTAATTTTTACGTCATTCAATAGTAATTTGAATGCGCTAGGACTTACGAATAATTGACCATCTATCATGCGCGGTGTAGGAAGCATAGATTCAGATGTATCAAGGTTGATAATTTGCAATTTGCCTTTTCTTACGATTTGCGCTTGATCTGGTTGGATGGCTAGTGTAGCAATGCTCATGTCTACCAATGCAGTTTTTGTTGGTGCATCCCAAGCTACCTTATAGCCTAACGCTTCCGATACTTGGCGCAATGCTACGAGCGGTTGGCCGTCCACATAGGCTACGTTTTGATGGTCTTTCACCGGTTCTAATACCTTGCCATCTACATTGATGTGATGTTGTGTCGTTACAGATGCAGGTTTTTCTAAATTTTGAGCTGGTGCTGGTGTTTCCATGCCGATTGCTGCATGTGCTGGTTGTGCCATGCCTACTGTGAAAGCTAGCGCACCTAGAGCGATACTAGATAAAATAAGCTGTTTTAGTTTCATAAGGGACCTCCATAAGGTGTTATATTGTTTTGAATATATTAATATTACCAGATGTATATGAATATTTTATTATAAACTTTAATTTCATGCAATTTAAATTAAGCTAGAATAAGTTAATAGTTTGTTTTGTGAGAGTCATAGACATATACTTTGCTAAAAAAATCAACCATGTTATCCTAATGATGTATATAAAATTACTAGTGCATATAGGGTGAAGATTAGAGTCAAGAGAGAAGTAGGAATGTCTGCTAACAATAAAAATTTTTTTAAAGCTATATATATGTTTGTTGTTCTTTTTTTATTGGATGTGGCTCTTGTGTACTCACTAGTTCAGTCAGGAAATGGGGCGTATCGTAAGATAGATGCTATAGCCTGTTTTGGAGCTATTAATGCGATATTTATATATCTAAATATTGGGGAAATAAAAGTTATTTATAGATATATAAAGGAAGGCCGGTTTGTGGAAGGTATAAAAAAGGCTGTGCGTTTATTGAAATATAGAAAAACAAGTTATTTTGCCCGTATATCAAGTATAATTATAGGTATTTGTTTTATTGGTTGGGGCATACAAGTTGAAAGTGGTATATTGATAAAACTAATCGCGTTTACTATTGGTGGTATTAATCTTTGGAGATCAATATAATCATTATTTTAGAACATCTTAAACAATTAATTACGTATATAGAAGCGTAAATATAATGAGGTTGAACCTCCTATGATATAATTAAGTATCGTATGAATTGCTCCATATATTATATTATTTTATAGAAAGAGGTTCTTTATGGCATCCGGCAGATCTGAAAAAGAGTTACAAGGCGTAACGATGTTAGGTCACAAAGACCGATTATCCCTACTGATTATGCACCACAGGTGTTAGAGGCGTTTGATAACAAACACCCTGATAATGATTACTTCGTTAAGTTTAATTGTCCTGAGTTCACTAGCTTGTGCCCTATGACAGGGTCAACCAGACTTTGCGACCATCTACATTTCTTATGTACCAGATAAGAAAATGGTTGAGTCCAAATCTTTGAAAATTATATCTATTTAGTTTCCGCAATCACGGGGACTTTCACGAGGACTGCATTAATATTATCATGAAGGATTTGATTAAATTGATGGATCCTAAGTACATCGAGGTATGGGGCAAGTTTACGCCTCGCGGTGGTTTGTCCATCGATCCATACGCAAACTATGGAAAGCCTGGTACAGACTGGGAAAAGACTGCAAAAGAGCGCCTTCATTTCCACGATATGCAGCCTGAACGCGTAGCGTACCGTTAAGATGAATTACGAATTTATAGCGGTCATCTCAGCATTCATATTTTGCTTTGTATTCGGCTTATTATTGTCATTGCATCCCACAGCGCTCGTTGTTGGTAATCATAGTTCCCTACATACATACAGCCGATGGACACGGTGGAGTGCTTATGTAGCGTTGATACTATTAGTATTGCGAATCGACATTACTGTAACAGACAGTATGGTGCCGTCTAGCTGGATGTTTAGTGAATGGTTTCAGCTTGTTACCATTGTTATATTTGCTCTCGTCCTATTACAAACCCTGGGCTTTGTAGATTTTACACATGGGGAACGAAATGTACAGTTTCACTATTGGCAAGTTGAGCAGGGTTATGGTTCAAACTCTTGGATGGAACGATATTTACAACAGCATCCTGGTCAAGTAGCAGGGGCGTTGGTAAATTATTGTTATGTCTTATGGATGACATGGCGTTCTATGTGGCCTGCCATATTGATGTTATTCTGGTATAAACTATGGGCCGTTGAAGTAAATGGCTTGCTTTCACCGATTATATCTAGAAAAGAGCATATGCCAGATGTGGTTTCTTATTTGATATTAGATCCACATATTTTAACGTATACCTTGGCTGGTTTCTTATGGGGTCATATTGTATTGCATGAACGAAAGAACATCATCTTATATGGCAATAGTAGGGCTTTCCAGTTTGTGCTCTCTAGGCTTATAGTTATCGTGGGTAGTCTTTTATGGATAGGAATTGCCGTTGCCATTGTGACTGTGCCTGTTACGTGGGATTCGATAATTAACACACTTAGTAAGATACGATAAACTCAGTTATTTCCTATAAACTGCGGACTTTAAAGACCCTCAAAATTCTTGACAGATATATTCCTAGGTGTTAGAGTAGGAATATATTTATAGAGTGTACAAATGATTATACCCAGTGTATAGTTTGGTGATCGTTAAAACCGTGACTTACGCCCTTGGGAGTATCCAAGGGCGTTATATTTTTGATAGACACACTGTTCGTGTAATGAACGTAGATATGGAGTACTTATGATGCAAGGTTTGCGCGAATTATGGGGCAAAATTCAATACAATATTAAACGCGTCATGGATTCTGACCCGGCTGCCACAAATGTGTGGATGGTTATATGGACGTATCCTCATATTACGGCTTTGTTCTGGCATTTCTTCGCACATCGCCTCTATAAAGCGGGATGGCCTACATTGGCACGCCGTATAGCACTTCATTCTCGTCATGTAACAGGCATTGAGATTCATCCGGGAGCTACCATTGGTCGAGGCTTATTTATTGACCATGGTATGGGTGTTGTTATCGGTGAAACGGCCATCGTCGGAGATAATGTAACATTGTTCCACCAAGTAACATTGGGCGGTATGTCCTCTAAGAAAACAAAACGCCATCCCACCATTGAAGATGATGTACTCATTGGTACAGGTACAAAAATTTTAGGGGATATTACGATTGGAGCTCGTACTAAAATCGGTTGTAATCTAGTTATAAAACACGATATTCCAAAAGATATGGTTATCTTTGAAACGGATCCGGAAAATATGTATGTTCGGAAACCTAGACGAAAGAATAAAAATAGCGCATCGAATGATAGTCCATATCCTGAAAACTACATAGAATACTATATATAAATAGACTGGTTTAGACCTCTTGCTGTTAGATGCATATCTGATGGTAAGAGGTTTTTTTGTTTCATAAAAATTTCATTGAAAAAAATCGATAAAGTTATTGACAAGGAAAATCATTATTGTTAATATAATCATGTAATCAAATACTGATTATAAATTACAGAAATAAATAACAGGCATAAAAAGCCGACTGGATTTGTCCTGATGTTAGGACAAATTGTAATTGAGAATTAAATGAAAAAGGAGTAATTATTATGAAAAAAACGTACAACAAGTTAATCAATATTTAGCAGATCTTTCTGTATGGAATGTAAAATTACACAACCTTCATTTCAATGTAACTGGTCCACAATTCAAATCCATCCATGAATACTTAGAATCCATTTATGATGAAGCATTTGAATATTTTGATGCAGTAGCTGAACATGTAAAAATGCAAGGTGAATTCCCATTGGTAAATTCTGTTGAATATGCAAAATTAGCAAAAATCGGTGAACTAGGTCAAGAAGATATTCCTCAACATAAAGTTATCGAAATTTTACTTCACGACTTCAAATATATGAAGGATCAAGCTGCTGCTATCCGTGAAGCTGCTGGTGAAGAAGATAATTTCTTGCTTTCTAACATGATGGAAGACCATATTGAATATTATGTAAAACAAATTTGGTTCATTGAATCTATGTTGAAATAATTCAATTGACAACGCCTTACTGGGTATGATATGATTACCCAGTAAAGCATGGAGGATTACTCAAGAGGCTGAAGAGGACGGTTTGCTAAATCGTTAGGGCGGGTTACCGTCGCTAGGGTTCGAATCCCTAATCCTCCGCCATGCTGAGACCTCACATCGTCTGATGTGAGGTCTTTTTATTAACCATACAGTGTAAGGAATAGGGGATAGAGTTGACGTATTCATATCTGATTGCTTATAATGAATTGTATAAAATTTAATTTAAGGAGACTTTTATGAATACACAATATACACGTCATTTGTCGATGATTCGTCGCGTCCCTTAGTATTGGAACCCTTTGTTTAGTGGCATCCTTTCGGTGTGGCTCATGCGGAAGACTTTACAATTCCTAGTGCCCGTCCTGTGGTAGATGGTATGAGTACTGATGATGTTAAAGTCGTATCTGCTGCACATCCTGGTAGCGCTAACCTTATTACACCAAATGATTGGACATACAAAGCGTTAAAGACGCTGGTAAAACATGGGGCCATTACAGATACACACGGATTTACATTCGATGATAGCACTAGCTATACAAAGGATGAGTTGATGCCGTTACTTGATGAAGTTGTGGAAAAACGGGAACAAATGAACGACAATGATCGTCAATTTGCGTTGCGTATCTACCAAGAAAACATGCGTGATGTCATGGATTATCGCATTGAACGAGATAAGAAAATCACCAAAGAACGGACCTTAACAGATGAACAAATTAAGGAAAAAATGAAGAAATTCAAAATTGATGACTCTCGTGTAAAGACTAACGGTGATGTTCGTATTCGCTATACAGGTTCCAAGAATGGAAAATCTAAAGCAGATGCGCGTGTACAAACAGAAATGACGTTCACTCTATAATCCCTGTAAGGGAACAACATGATTAATTTTCTTAAAAATAAGTTGTTTACCGTCCATCAGAATGGCAAACAACATGTTAGTGAAGTATTTAAGTATATCGGACCCGGTATTATTGTAACCGTCGGATTTATCGATCCTGGCAACTGGGCTGCCAACTTAGCAGCAGGTGCTAGTTATGGGTATGAATTGCTATGGGTTGTAACACTATCTACGCTTATGCTCATCTTATTGCAGCATAATGTGGCCCATTTAGGGATTGTGCGGGGGCAATGCCTAGCAGAATGTGCTTATGAATTCTTACCGAAATGGTTATCTCGTACGGTGCTTAGTACGGCAGGGATTGCGGCTGTAGCAACGGCGCTGGCGGAGTTTATTGGTGCTGCTATTGCATTAAAGATGCTCTTTGGTATCCCTCTCGTTATCGGTAGCGTGTTGACGGCTATCGTATGTACAATTATGCTCATTACAAACTCCTATAGTAAATTAGAACGTATCATAGCCGGGTTTGTATCCCTTATCGCATTGGCCTACCTTGTGGAGGTCAATATGGTCGATATCAATTGGGCTGCAGCGGGTATTGGCTGGGTCAATCCGAGCATACCTAATGAATCGATGCTCGTTATCTTGAGCATTTTAGGGGCCGTCGTTATGCCTCATAATTTGTTTTTGCACTCCGAGGTCATCCAAAGTCGTCAGTTTAATCGACAAGATAAGGAGATTATGCATCGCCAGTTGCGATATGAATTCGTAGATACATTATTATCTATGGGCATTGGTTGGATGATTAACTCCGCCATGATTATACTAGCGGCGGCCGTATTTTTTAGTCATGGCATTGCTGTTACCGAATTAGAACAGGCAGAGGAATTATTGAGACCTTTAATTGGACCTGCTGCAGGTACTATCTTTGCATTGGCCTTGCTGTTTGCCGGCCTTGCATCATCGGCGACAGCCGGTATGGCTGGGGCGAGCATATTTGCCGGCATGTTTGGCGAGTCCTATGATATGAAGGATTTTCATAGTCGTTTAGGATTGGGGTTAACATATATTCCTGCACTATTATTGATCCTGTTTATTACGGATTCCTTTCAAGCCTTGCTCGTTTCACAAATGTTCTTGAGTTTACAGTTGCCGATTACCATATTCTTACAACTATATATGACGAGTAGTCGTCGTGTTATGGGCGCTTATACGAACCGCCGATTTACGGGGATTATTCTTTGGGGCATTGGTATTATCGTAACATTGATGAATATTTACTTATTAGTTATAGGCTAATATATACCGCTTGTTTTTGTGAAAGCTTTCACAGAAATAGGCGGTATTTTATTTTTGTTTAGAACCAGAACCAAATAGATTTATGAAATGTAGTTGTAGTAACGTATAAGCCTGTGAAATATGGTACAATAAAGAATAGAATTTAATTTGCTACTATAGCAGTTTATATATGTTTTTGGGAGGATTTTCATGGCAACAGAAAAAGATATGAATGAATTAAATGCACCATTACAATCTGATTATAAAGAGGTTGTTCACGACATTGCAGAAGAATTATTAGCGCGTCTTAACATTGAAGAGGATGGCGCTATTATCGATATGTTCCAAACAGGCTCCTTAGATCCCTTGGCAATTATTCGTGTTCTTCTCCGCATTAGAACATGCACTTATGGAGTTTAGAACGGACAAACGCAAGAAAACCGTTATCGTTCATGCTCAACCAGAGGCTCTTGTAGGCACAGGCCCTGTTGTAACACCTGTATCCACAATGCTTGAGCATATTTTAATGTCTCGCGTAAATGATATGAGCGAAGGTCGTTTAGAAACAGGTTTGCTTACCGTGTCTGGTGAAAGCATCGATTACGAAGGGGTTAATCTTAAGGGACGCCATGTAGTTATCATTTGCGATATCCACGATAATGAATCTCCTTATTTGGCAGAATGCATTAAATTGTGTAAAGAAATGAAAGCTAGTCACGTTGTGGCAGTGCCTCTCATGTTGTGGAATCCAGATCTTATTGACAATTTGACAGAGGAAAGTATCAAGGCGGAATTGTCCCATGAAAATCGTCCTCTCTCCTAGTAAGACAAAAACAATTTCCCATACTGCAGCAGTAATCCGTGATGGTCAATTTCAGCCCCTTATTACGCAAAAGATTGTAAAACATATACAATCTCTCGATGTAGCAGCACTTGGTAAGGCCCTAAAACTAAAAGGTGATAAGGCACAATCTATTTTCGATTTTTATGAGGAGTTTGAGTCTTATCCTGTAGGTTTTGCTTGTGAAAGCTACGATGGCATTGCCTTTAAATATTTAGATTGGGCAGGGCTATCTGATGAGGCTAAGGCTTTTGGTGAAACTCATCTTGCTATTATGTCTGCATTATATGGCGTTGTAGAGCCTACGATGGGCGTCAGAGACTATCGATTAGATATGGTCGATAAGGTAGGGCTTAATTTATATGAAATCTGGCGTGAAGCGGTGGATGCATACTTTCACAAGGAGGATTGGATCCTAAACTTAGCGTCTAAAGAATATGCAAAAATGGTGAACCATCCAAAGGTGGTAACCGTTGAATTTTGGGAATTACGAGGCGATACATATAAACAGATGAGTACGTCCTCCAAAATGAGTCGTGGTATGATGGCGCATGCATGTTTAACGAACCAAGTGAAGCATGTGCGAGATTTACCACGCGAAATTAATGGATTTATCTGCGTTACTGATATTGAATCTATTACCATACCAAGCGAATCGATGACGATTCGTTATGAAAGGAAGTGATGATTTGCAAGTGCAAGATATTCTCACAAAAGACCTCGTCGGCGATGAATGGCTGACAGAGGATGAGCTAAGATTTCTCATATCTGTAACTGATGAAGAACAGTTGCAGCTAATATATAAAAAGGCGTACGAAGTGAAGGCAAAATATGTACAATCTGTAGCGTATTATCGTGGCCTCATCGAATTCTCGAACCGATGCATTAAAAACTGTAATTACTGCGGTATTCGCCGCGAAAATGATAAGACGGAACGCTTTGATATGAATCGTGAAGATATCATCAAGATGGCGCAGTGGGCGTATGACCATGAATATGGTTCTATTACGCTTCAATCTGGAGAACGTTGTGATGATGTATTTGTCGATTATGTAGTCGATCTTATCCGCGACATCAAAGCCATCGGCGATGGTTCCCTTGGTATTACGATGTGCGTAGGGGAGCAAAGTGAAGAGGCGTACCGCCGCATGCGTGAGGCGGGTGCTAGCCGTTACCTATTGCGCATTGAAACGACGAATAAAGAGCTATATCACAAAATTCATCCTCGCGATGAACTACATTCCTTTGAAACTCGAGTTGAATGTCTACGCCGTTTGCGTCGTGTAGGATTTCAAGTGGGTACAGGCGTTATGATTGGTCTGCCTGGGCAAACAGAGGAAGACCTTGTGAACGATATCTTGTTCTACCGTGATATGGATATCGATATGATTGGCATGGGTCCCTATGTGGTGCATCATGATACGCCATTAGGCCAAGAGGCGTTAGCAATGGGCATTGATGATGAGGTTGGTAAATTGCGCCGTATTCAACTAGGGCTCAAGATGATTGCCTTAACGCGTCTATTCTTGAAAGACGTAAATATTGCAGCTACTACAGCGTTACAAGCATTAGATCCACTAGGTCGTGAAAAGGGGCTCGCTGCAGGTGCCAATATTTTGATGCCTATCATTACAATCCCAGAACATCGTGCCAAATATTTGTTATATGATAATAAACCATGCGTGGATGATAATGCAGATAAATGTAAAGATTGCTTGACGCGTCGCGTTATGTCCATTGGTGATACTGTTGGATGGAAGAAAAATGGGGATTCCAAGCATTACGGTAAGAGAACCGGGTCATTTTAAACACATTGATATAGATTATTGATTAAATTGTTTATAATTGTTATATTTATGTAGAAATATAAATAAAACCCAGATATAATAAGAACATAGTTTATTTTTGGTTTTATTATATGAGGTGATTTTATGGAAACAAAATGGTATTCTGACTTTTGGAATCTATTGACTCAACCATTCAAGGGCGGTATCGATCAAGTCGTACAGTATGGTACATTGAAAAAAGGGGTTCTTAGGAACTGCGCTTTTATGGGCTATTCCTTACATCTTACTAGGTTTGTTTGGGGCCTTGTTGTTTCCCTTGCTTCCTAGAAGCGAATTTTTCTGCTATGGGCATGCTCCTTGGGGCTGGCGTAGGCTTCTTCTTTATTCTAGCCTATATTGCTAGTATCATTTGGTCCCTTTGTCATGGTGGCTGTTGGGTCCTATGTATTTAACTGGGTGGCTGTAAAAATGGGCGGTACTGACGATGTACAGTCTGTTATGAAGGTTCAATGGTATCTACAAGGTTATGAAGTATTATTATGTACTTGTGTGTATACAATTGTTTTTTTATTCTCATGGCTATCTTCGGTGGCCTATTTGGTAGCTCTACATTATCCAAGCTTATTTCTAATTTAGGCTCTTTAGTAATTTTTTTGTTTTATCCGTATGGGTAAGCTTTAGAATTGATGGCAAGACAAACTATGTTGACCAAGATGAAAGTATTCATTGCTGGTATTGTAACATCTGTTATCTTCATCGTTATCTCGCTTATTTTCCTAGCTCTTTTTGGTGGTTGTGCATCCTTGGTAGGCCGATAATTTCATTATTATAAAAAATCCTCTTTTTTCGATAAATATTTTTTCGGAAAAAGAGGATTTTTATAGTATTACGTCGAAATCATATATCAAGAACTCAAAGTTTCACATAAGGAGGCGATTCCGATGAAAGAATATAGTAGTGATCAGATTCGTAATGTAGCTGTGGTGTCCCATGATGGGGCAGGGAAAACGGCTTTAGTAGAATCCTTGTTATTAACCTCTGGTGCTGTTGATTTTGTTGGCCGTGGTCAAGATAACAAACATATTATGGACTTTGAGCCAGAAGAGATTAAACGGAATGTAACGATTCAATTGGGTATGGCCCCTTGTGAATGGCATGACCATAAGGTTAACTTTATCGATACACCGGGTTACAATGAATTCCATGGCGAAGTTCGTGCCGCATTGCGTGCTTGTGATGGCATGTTAATGGTATTATCTGCAACGACTGGCGTTGAAACAGATACGGTACGCGCTTGGGATTATGCTGTTGAATTACAAATGCCACGTATGGCATTTATCAATAAAATGGACGTTGATGGTGCTGATTTCTTCGGTACTATTGAACGTATGCGTGAACTATTTGGCAAGGCAATTATGCCACTCCAAATTCCAATTGGCGAAGGTGCCAATTTTGAAGGCGTTATAGACGTAGCCAAAATGACTGCGTTTACTTACAAAGACGGCCAACCAACAGAGATTGCTGTACCGGCTCATCTTATCGAAAAGGCCCAAGAAATACGGGAAATGACCGTAGAGGCCGCGGCTGAAGGTAGCGATGAATTGTTGGAAAAATATTTAGAAGGCGAAGAACTTTCATTAGAAGAAATTCGCCAAGGTCTACGCGAAGGGATGATTACAGGCCGTGTGTGTCCAATCATGTGTGGCAGCGCCACATCCCGTATTGGCTTAGATCAAGTATTAGACAGAATGATTCGGTATATGCCAGATGCAGCAAAAAAAGTGATGACTGCTGAATCAGCAGACACTGGTGAACCAGTTGTGGTGCATGTGGATAAACCCCTAACCGCATTCGTGTTTAAAACCTTGCTTGACCCATTCGCAGGCAAACAAAGCTTTGTACGCATCTTCTCTGGTGAACTCAAAGAAGGTGATAAGCTGTTCAACGTTAATCAAGGAACTGAGGAAAAATGGAATAAGATGGTTACCCTTATCGGGAAGCAACAAATTCCAGTGACTGCCGCAAAAGCTGGCGATATCGTAGTGATACCGAAATTAGCTAATGCAAAAACAGGCGATACCTTAACAGCTCCTGATTTTAAGGTGAAGTACGATGCGATTCGTTTCCCTCAACCTTTATATACTGTAGCTATGGAAGCTGTGAAAAAAGGTGAAGAGGAAAAATTAGCTAGTGCTGTGTTAAAAGTAGCCGAAGAAGATCCGACTTGTGTAGTTGTGAAAAATCCGGAAGCTCGCCAATTGCAAATTGACTGCATGGGCGAAGTGCACTTAGAACATATCCTTAACAAGATGGACCGTAAATACGGCGTACAAGCGAAACTTGTAACACCATATATTCCATACCGTGAAACAATTAAAGGATCTGCAGAAACAGAATCGAAATATAAAAAACAAAGTGGCGGTCAT
>BNJU01002096.1_pt1 | contig 34259 bp, 31 predicted proteins | sample 8539281 | NCBI WGS metagenome assembly BNJU01 (sample SAMD00202456, study PRJDB9452) | human saliva metagenome | isolation source: human saliva | place: Japan
GGCGGCTCCCAAGCCCTCTTTATCTTTTGCAGTGAAAGAAAAAGAGTAGAAATTCTCTTTAAGCTCGATTAATTTTTTTACCTTTGTTGTTGTAAGGAAAAATTGACCGCCAGAGGGATAAACTAAAGCCCCTCTAAACCTTGAGTTTAAACTCGGTCGTAGTCCCTCTGGATTGAAGCTGCAAAATGTAAGTAGGAAGTTAGGCATATAGCCTATATAAAGTGACACACTACACAACTTCTCGGTCAATGTATTCCATAAAAATAATATGCAAAAGATATGAAAAAGATTTGTATTGGAATAGATGTTTCAAAGAAACATTGGATGTGACAGTAATTCACATTGAGAGCTATGAATTGGTGGAGAAGCTGGGGTATAGTAAGTTTGACAACAGACCATCAGGCTTTAGGAGTATGACAGCCTGGGTAAGGAAAGTCATTAAGAGCCGTGGTCAGATGGATGAAGCACTGTTTTGTATGGAGACGACGGGCAGTTACGATTTACCTCTGTGTCATTGGCTCCACAAAAATGGACTGAATGTGTGGCGGGAAAGTGCATTGCAAATACACTGTTCCAAGGGCTTCCAACGAGGTAAGAGTGATAAGGAAGACTCTGAAGTAATAGCACAGTATGCAGCCAGACATCAGAGTCGGTATACGGCTTTTGTCCCAGACGCAGAAGCTATCGCAGACTTAAAGGAACTCATTTGCTATCGTGACAGCCTGGTTGAACGGAGAAAGGAGTGCAAGGTTAGGTTAGCGAATAAGAAAGAGACACTTGTGAACAGGAACAGTAAGGCCTGGAAATGTATAGAACGACTGTCAAAGGCAGAAATCAAGAGGCTTGACAAGGTTATCGGAGAATGTGACGAGGAGATTAGAAACCTTATGAAAGAAGATGAGGAGATGGAAAAGAACTACCAGCATCTTACTTCCATTGTTGGTATCGGTCTGATTAATGGTGCAGCTCTTATCGCTTACACAGGGAATTTTAAGAAGATTACCACACCTAACAAGATGTCATGCTACTGCGGATGCTTCACTTTTTATGAAGACTCTGGGACATCGGTACACAGGAAGAGTCCGTATAGAAACGCCTGTTGCAAGATGCTCAAGGGATACTTAAGAATGGCTGCAAAAAGCGCCATGCTTGCCAATACGGAACTCAGGAAGTATAGTGAAAGGCTCAGGGAGAAGGGTAAGCCATATGCTGTGATCCTTAATAATGTAGCAAACAAACTGCTGCACATCATGTTCTCTTTGGTAAAGCATGACTATGATTATGAGTATAATCACGAGATGGTCAGAAGAATGGAGAGAGAAATAGCATAAACAATATGGCAGGGAAATGTAAATAAAAAGACATTAACTTAGAAATTACAGTGGAATATAAACTTTTCTTGGAAAATCTTTGGATTTTACCTTAGGAAGCCGAAGGAGGGGATGTGAGAGGATACGGTGGGATATGGAGGCTCACTAAGCCTCGAGAGTGACCTCATCAAGCCCCTTTAGAAGGAGAGGATGTACTGAAAAAGGGTGGGGTTGTTAGTCTATTAACAGCCTCACTAAGCCCTTCCAGAGGAGGGGATGTGCCTGACGGGGTACGTATTCCCGATGAAAAGTCAGAATAGTTGGAGGAGTTAGAGTTCTAAATGGCATAAAAACCGTTACGTCAAAAGCGTTGTTGGAAATCCGAAAGGGTTTCCCACGAATGGTTTTTAATGACTATAAGTACTTTAACTCCTCTAAATATTAAAGCGCAATTCGCTTGACTTTTAAATCCTAAAATCCATTGTTAAGAGTTCAAATCAATATCTTAAAACACACAAATCATCTACTTGTTAACTCGTGATCTTTTATGCTATTGCCCGCAATTCATCTACTTCTCAATTCGTAAATTCGCAGTTTATAGCATGCAATTCATTATCTATGAATTCGTAAATTCGTAGTTATCGCTTGCAATTCACCTATTTGTTAATTCGTAAATTCTTGTTCTATAGCATACAACTAACCTATCTCTCAATTTGTAAATTCGTAGTTTAGAGCATGTAACTTGTCTATTTTTCTTCTTCAGAACCAGCCCCCAAAAACGCTCAAACACCGTTTTATGTCCTCTCAAATACAATGGGGAATCTCGCTAATTGTCCTCCCTCTCCTTTCGGAGAGGGTCGGGGAGAGGCTGCTTCGGGTGTGTTTCAGACTGTATGAAATACCCTTACAAATTATACGTCACTATTGTTCGCAAATCAACTCATTATCATTAAAAATCGCCTTTGTAACCTTTAGAAAATCAGTTAGTTACAAAGAGGGTTGTAAAAGGTGCCCTTTTGTATTGCAAAACATGCCCTTTTACACATCAAAAGATGCCCTTTTACATTGCAAAAGGGCATCTTTTACAACGCAAAAGGGCGTAGATGGGAAAAGGAAAGGGAAAGAAATTTACAAAAATAACCCCCGAAACGCGGCCTCCCCAAGCCCCTCCAGGGGGAAGGGATGTGCCTGGCGGGATACGGAATGCTGGGGGTTGGGGAGATGGGAAGGGGAAAAATTAAAGCTAAAAGTTCATGGGTTAATTCTCAAAGGTCAAATGTTTAGAGGTCAAAATATGCTTTACCACACACAGACCGCGTATCCCTCAATTCATAAATTCGTAGTTTATCGCAGGCAAATAACCTTTTATTAATTCGTAAATTCGTAGTTTATCGCAGGCAAATAACCTTTTGTTAATTCGTAAATTCGTAGTTATCGCATGCTATTCAGCTACTTTTTAATTCGTAAATTCGTGGTTTATAGCAGGCAACTCATTCACTTTTTAATCTCAAGACCTGTCTACTAAAATCCTCAAACACCGTTTTATGCCTCTTTAAACACAATGGGGAATCTCGCTAATTATTCTCCCTCTCCTTTCGGAGAGGGCCGGGGAGAGGCTGTTTCTTATCTAAAATAAAAAACCCCTAAGGGCCTGGGAGCGGCTCTTAGGGGTTGTTTCATTACCCGAAAAGACTGTCTGTTCCGACAGAAAAGAGAGTCTGTCACAGTCCTGAGGGGCGAAGAGACAAAGTCGTTATATGCCTCTCCTTTTCTTAATCACTTAAAAAGATCACATTACTTATTGAAAAATTTCATATCAAGCACCTTCACATAGGTGTGAATCTTGACGTTCTTGTTGTTGCTTTCCAGCACGAATATTGGGTCATCACCCTTGTATTTCGTGTAGAGAGTACCCAGTGTATGGGTAAAGGTAGTACGTCCGAAGTTGTAATTGTAAATACTTCTTGTTGAATGTAGGTCGCTAACAAATGTCATCTTCTGGTGGTCAACAAAGTCTTCAAGGCTCTCGTTAGGGTCTTTATCAAACTCAACGGTAACGATTCCGCCAAAGCCTATTGGGTGCATGGTCTCCTTTTTCTCACGATAATTGAAGAAGAAAGGATTAGATTGACTGATCTTTACCAGCTCATTGTCCTGTCCGTTGAGTGAAAGACTGATGCTTCCCCACAGTCCAGCCTCACGGTCAAGGTTAGGGAATGGACCCTGTGTTCGTACCAGAGAAGCCAAGAACCTGCAGCTGCATGCGTACTTTCTTGAACTCAGGAACGAAGTCGCGCTGTGTAACAGTGAACTCATTGCTTGTTACAACACGTGCCTGTGAGTTGTCAACTGCGTAACGTAGTGAGAAACTGATAGGAGACATCTGTTCCATTGGTATGTCTGCGTTGAGGAAACGTTGGAAAGAATCGATGTCACCCTTGAGCACTTCCTTCTGAATTGTCTGTCCTCCACCGAGTATAGTGATGCGGATATCACAGTTAGCAAGTACCTTACGATAGTGCAGAGACTGGTCGGCTGATACGCTTACGTCCACACCTTTGATCTGATTCATCGCAAAGTTGATGGCTTCATCCACAACTTTCTCGTCCTCATCTGACTCTACAGAGAGGTAGATGATGCGTCCATAGTTGATGTTAGAGATGTAAACTGGCTGGTAACCGTCCAGCGCTTCTTTGTCGATTGACTCAAAGATGTTACCTTTCTTAGGTGCATCTGTTGACACGGAGAAGTACTTCTGGATCAGACGAGCAAGGATATGGTTCTTCTTTTTGTTAAAGTTGAACCCAAAGTTCAGCGATCCATTGGCAACAGGAGAGTTCACTGCGACACCCAGTTTGGTGGCAAGTTCCTCCTGAGAGTTGATCTTTTCAACGCTCTCAATGGTCGTAATAGGTGACTCTTTCCACTGCATGTTCGCCCACTTGTTCCATACTTCTTGGTATTCACTCTTACGAATGTTGTGAACAGTAGCCGATGTTTCCCTTGCTTCTTGTGGGTTTGCAGGGCTCAAATTGATTGAGAAAGTCACGTCACCTGTCTCGTGTGAAGTGATGATAGCATAGGTACCGTTAGCGATAGTACCACCTTTGAGCACACAACCAGGGTAGACAATGTCGCTTGTTGGGTCGAAAAGGAAGCTCTCATCGAACGCTTGCGTCATCTTATACCTACGTGTTGTCTTTACCCAACTACCTGGAATGCCGTTCAGTACGCCCTTTTCTTCAGTCTTCGAAGTACCTTCGTCAACTGGAACTGTCGTACCATCATCGGACGGAACAGGGTCCGATGCACGTGACATCATCGGCGCTAATGGTAGCGTCCGCAGATAGTTTTGAATCTCTCGGGTGTTGTCAAGTACCCTTTCTCCTGTGTCTTCCTTGGTTCCAGTGAGTTGTCCGTCCTGCGAACATGAACCGAATGTGACGGCAAACAGTGCCAATGTGGCTGGCAATACCGCCTTTAAAGATTCTTTTTCATTCTTGTGTAATTTTAGGTTATCATAAAAAGTAAATAAAACTATATAAAATCCTTGGCCACCACAGTTACTTTTAACGACTGTCTGCTCTGCGTTGAAACTATTAATGTTCACATGATATCATTACAGAGAGACTATCTCGTCACTGCGATTGTGCAAATTTATATAATTATCCTTTACCTTCCACGTCTTAGGGGCTTGTTTTCCAGTTTTTTACGTTACGTTAATCAAACTTCATTTAAAAAGCCTTTTTTACTTATATAATGTTAAAAAAGTATGCGTATCGTCTGCGATAGTTGGAAAATTTTTGTACCTTTGCACCAGATGTGAGAATTATTAACTTATTAATCCGGCAACTATGTGAATAGGAACCGGCGGTTTATGCACAAGACACAAGAAAGATTTGTATTATGGTATACGACCAACTAAAGCTTCAAAACCAGCTTTGTTTTAGACTTTACACGGCGAGTCGCCTTGTAACACAGACTTATTTCCCGATTCTTGAGAACATCGGGATCACTTATCCACAGTATCTTGTCCTCATGGCGCTATGGGAAGAGGACGGAATGAAGGTGATGGAACTGGCTCACAAACTGTTCCTTGACTCGAATACCGTTACCCCTCTCGTGCAGCGTATGGACAAACTCGGGATCGTAAAACGGCAGAAAGGAAAGGTTGATGGCCGTGAAACGTATGTCCACCTTACTGAAAAGGGCAAGGAACTGCAGGAGAAAGCTAAGGATGTTCCATCTTGTATGCTCGAAAGAATACTTACTGAAGCCATGCAGATGGACGATATTAAGGTTCTCTCAACGCAACTTGACAACCTCATTGATAATCTTTCTGAACAGAGAGAGCAGATGAAGCAGGCTGCGAAAGAGGAAAGAAAGGTGAGGAGATAACAACAGCACAGACGCTTAACGACTAAGTATCTGCAGCCTATAGCGGGCAGATTGAAAAGCCATTGAATGTAGATAAGTGTAAAACTATTTCTCATTTGCTTTTCAATCTACGCCCTTTTGCTTTCTAAAAGGTGCCCTTTTGCAATGTAAAAGATGCCCTTTTGATGTGTAAAAGACGCCCTTTTGCAATGCAAAAGGGCGTCTTTTACTTTGCTATTTGTAACTCATTGATTCTCTTTTTGTTACGAATGGCGTTTTAAACGGTTTTTCCTTGAATTACAGAGAATCATGGTTTGTTTTCTGTAAGGATATTTCTTAGCTTGCACAGGTTCGGCTTTTGTAGGCTGAAACTAGGATGCCTAGGATAACTAGGATGGTCACTAGGGCGTTGAAACTAGGGTGCCTAGGATAGCTAGGATGCCCATTAGGGTGCTGGAAACTAGGGCGCCTAGGATAGCTAGGATGCCCATTAGGGTGCTGGAACTAGGGTTCCTAGGATGGCTAGGACGCCTACTAGTACACTGAAAGATACATATTATCCCAAAAAACCTTAAAAAAAAGTGCAGTCAAACGGCAGTCGTTCATTCTTTTTTCTTAATTTTGTAACATACCTTATTACGTGTATTGCTCCCTGCAGCAGGGACAATCGTTGTACAGACCGTGATACATAACAAACAAAAAAGAAATATGAAGAAGATTCTACTGCTTATCATGACACTCATCGTCAGCATGACAACCTTCGCACAAAGCGACATAGTATCAGTTGCTGACGCAATAAAGATTTTCCAAACCAAGACCCTCTACACCGGACAACAGGTGCTGGAGAAACAAGGTTATATATATAAAGGTATATCAACAGACAGCTATGGCAAGGATTATAACTGGGTTAAGAACATGAATCTGACGAAGGATTTCGTGCCAACTGCCTTTGCTAAGGGCAATTCCAGTATGGTTCAGCTTGATAATACTGGGAAGACAGTCTATGTTTATGTCTTCAATCGCACAGCCTTTGCCGGTCTTCAGGCACAGGTAAGGGCTATGGGATACGACATGGGAAAGGCTGCCAAGTCATCAAAAGGTACGCTCATCTGCACCAAAGACAACCAGCCTACCATCACTTTCATGACCCTTCAGATGCCATTACCTTTCTGTATGCAGATCACTGAATAAGAATAATGAAGCAAAAACCAACCTATAAGAAACCCGTTGCAGCGTGTGCCATCATCCTTTTTGTTGGTGCACAACCCTTTGCTGTGCTCATGGAGACGCGCCAGATGGCACCTCCTCGGAAGTATGAAGTGGACATGTCGGGTGAGGTTATTGGTATCGACCATGGTCCGAAGACGCCTGTTCTGACGAAAGAAGAGGTGAAAGACGAAGAAGTAAAGGAGGAACGTAAGTCGGAATCTACCGGGGAAAAGAAGCCGAAAGAGGAGGATCAATCTTCTGAAACGGATGAACCAATCATCGTGCCGACTGTTCCTGGCGACCGTCCCGACGCTACTCCGTCTGTCAAAGTGCCGAAACCCGAAATCAAAAAACCTACGGTTGAGTCGATAGAAAACTAAAAAAGAGAGCCTCTGATGGGCTCTCTTTCTTTTTTATACCTTCTCTTTTTCCTTTTATTCTCAGCCTTTTCTCTCGTTTATTCCTCTATTTTCTGCACGTCTTCGGGCAGTGAATCCTTTATGCAGGCAGCCAGTTTGTTGAGCAGGGTGTGGCGGATGAAGTTCTTGGAGGTGGCAAAGACGATGTCACGTGTGGGCATTGGATGGGCAAAAGGACGCACCAGCGCATGCTGCTCCGTGGACAGTTGGGATACAGCAAGCTGTGGAATGAACGTCACACCCTTGCCATGTTCAACGATACGCATAAATGTTTCGATGCTTCCAAGGTTATAACTTCGCTTGCTGCGGGCAGCCGATTTAAGTTGACAAAACTTCACTAACTGGTCGCGAAAGCAGTGTCCTTCATCCAAAAGCCATAGGAATTCGCCCGAGAGATCAGCTGGTTTGATGTATTTTTTCTTATAGAGTGGGTCGTTTTCTGCCACATATCCCATGAATTGTTCACGGTAAAGTGGGGTGATATTCAGCTCCTCTAACCCCTCTACCTGTGCCAGAATGCCAGCGTCAATGCCCCCACTTCGCAGTGCTTTGATCATTCCTTCCGTCTTCATCTCCGTGATTCGAATATCCATTTCGGGGTGTTCGTTCATCAATTGTGGGAAGAATCGCGGGATGAGATACGGTGCTATGGTGGGCAGAACACCCACATTGAAGGTCCCTGTGAGCGACTGTCGTTCCTCTTCAACTGTCTGTTTGAGCTTCTTTGCCCTGTTGATTACCTTCCAGGCTTCCTCTATCACCGTCATACCAGCAGGTGTTGGGCGAATCGGTTGGCGCTTCCTGTCGAAGATCTTTACGCCCAGTTCGTCCTCCAACTTCTGTATCATAGAGCTGAGAGTGGGCTGTGTTACGTCGCAATAGTCGGCTGCCTTGGCGAAATGTTTCAGTCGATAGACTGCCATTACATATTCTAATTGTTGTAGTGTCATCGTCTTTTGGGGATAAATAGGTCCTTACAAAGATAAATAAAAACATTTGAATGACCATGAAAAGTCCAGGATTTATAAGGCTTAGGACCACCTTGATAGATTTTTTCTATTGGCTAATAGATTTTATCTGTTGGTGAGAAAAGATATAGATAGTACCTTTGCATCATCAAATAAATAATTCATCAATAATTAAAAAACAGAATATAATGGAACCAATCATTAATGCACACGCACCAGAGTTTACTGTTCAGGCCTTTCAGAATGGCGAGTTCAGAACCGTATCAAACAAAGATATCGAGGGCAAATGGGCTCTTTTCTTCTTCTATCCAGCTGACTTCACCTTCGTTTGTCCTACAGAATTGGAAGATCTTGCAGACAAATACGAGCAGTTAAAAGGCATGGGTGTAGAGGTTTTCTCAGTTAGTACCGACACACATTTCGTACATAAGGCATGGCATGACGCATCTGATACAATCAAAAAGATTAAGTATACGATGCTTGCTGACCCTACTGGCGTATTGAGTAGAGGCTTCGGAGTGTACAAAGAGGACGAAGGTGTGGCTTATCGTGGTACCTTCCTCGTTAACCCAGAGGGCTTGATTAAGATTGCAGAGGTACAGGACAACAGCATCGGACGTAATGCTGACGAGCTTGTTCGTAAGATAGAAGCAGCGCAGTTTGTGGCTACTCACGATGGCGAGGTTTGTCCTGCGAAGTGGAAGCAGGGTGGTGCAACCCTCAAACCAAGCATCGATCTCGTTGGAAAGATCTAAGTATTTTGACTAAACTGACATAATATAAAAACATTATATGTAAGGGTGGAGGGAAGAATCACACGTGGTTTAACTCTCCACTCATCATAAATAAGCAAGCCTATGTTGGATTCAAACATCTTAAACCAGGTGAGAGAAGTCTTCAGTTCGCTCACCTCTGATATAACACTCAGCGTCATTCGTAACAGTGCCGACGCACAATCAAAGGAGTTTACAGCCTTCATTGATGACATAGCATCCACCTCTGACAAGGTAAACGCTACCTACACAGAGGGTGATCACTTCTCTTTCAGCATCTTACATGACGGCAAAGAGACGGGAATCAGCTTCCGTGGCATACCGAACGGACATGAGTTCACATCGCTTCTCTTGGCTATTCTCAACGCTGATGGGAAGGGAAAGAACCTCCCCGACAGTGCTATCACGGCACGGATAAAGGCATTGAAAGGCAAGGAGATACGTCTTCAGACTTACGTTTCACTGACCTGTACGAACTGTCCTGACGTGGTTCAGGCACTGAACGTCATGGCTTTGGCTAATCCGAACATCACACATGAGATGGTTGATGGCGGACTTTGGCAGGATGAAGTGACGCGATTGAACATACAGGGTGTACCTTCTGTCTTCCTGAACGGTGAACCTTTCCACACGGGAAGGGGCGATCTGGGGACGCTTCTTGGGAAATTAGAGGACAAACTCGGTACGGATCACGATGCTGAAGCAGGCGGTGTGGAGCACAATTATGATGTTGTTGTACTCGGAGGTGGACCTGCTGGCGCATCAGCGGCTATCTATTCGGCACGCAAAGGACTGCGTGTGGCGGTCGTTGCAGAGTGCATTGGCGGACAGGTCAACGACACAACGGAGATTGCAAACGTCACTTCTGTACCGAAAACAACGGGTACGAAGCTGGCTGCCGACCTCAGAACGCATCTCAATGACTATCCTATCGACATCTTCGACAACCGTAAAGTGATGGCTGTCAACCTGCAGGAAGCAGTGAAAAGGGTGTCTGTAAGGGGCGGAGAAACCTTCCTTGCACCAGCAGTCATCGTGGCAACGGGTGCTAACTGGCGACGTTTAGGACTGCCAGACGAGGAGAAATACATCGGACATGGTGAACATTTCTGTCCGCATTGTGACGGTCCTTTCTATAAAGACAAGGACATTGCAGTCATCGGAGGTGGTAATTCGGGTATCGAAGCTGCCATCGATCTGGCTGGAATATGCCGACATGTGACGGTGCTGGAGTTTGCCGATTCACTGCGTGCTGACGATGTTCTGCAACAGAAAATGGCAAGTCTGCCGAATGTGGAGCTCTTCACTTCAACACAGACAACGGCACTTCTCGGTGACGGAACACGCCTGACGGGTATCCGAGTAAAGGACCGTAAGACAGAGGAAGAGCATGACATAACGCTCGATGGTATCTTTGTTCAGATCGGGTTGATGCCGAACAGTGATGTTGTCAGCGGTCAGGTGGAACTCTCACCACGCAAGGAAATCATCATTGATGCCACCAATCGCACCAACGTCAGTGGTGTTTATGCAGCTGGAGACGTGACAACGGTCCCTTATAAGCAGATTACCATCGCCATGGGGGAGGGTGCGAAAGCGGCTCTTTCAGCCTTTGATGACAGGGTGAGGGGCGTTATTCAATAAGGAAGGGGAACCTTTTTCATAGTACAAACAAGGGGTAGACGAATGTGTCTACCCCTCTTTTTATGTCCGTCAGTGATAAAACGGAAGTTATGAAATAACCTTACAGAATATGAAGCGCCCTTGTTGCCGAAATGAAGGATAATCGCCAAAAACCGACTTTGTAACCTTTAGGTTATCAAGTAGTTACAAAGAGGCTTGTAAAAGACGCCCTTTTACAACGCAATAGGTGCCCTTTGACAATGCAAAAGGGCACCTTTCACGATGCAAAAGGGCATCTATTAAATCCTGAACGCGAATTATTCTTACAGTGAGCTATTACTTTTTCTTGGCGATAGCCTCCTTAATCATTATGATAACGGTCTTCTCGCCCAGTCCAGAACGCTCCCCTGCATCATGAATAGTAGCCTTCTTCAACATGATTTTTCCCAATGGTGTCTTCAGCATCTTAAAGGGTAGATAGCGTGAAGCCAGCTCATCTTTCACGTGAGGATAAGCCTCGAAGACATCAGCAAGGCGTGTCTCGGGGGTTATTTCTATGTCTTTTATTACTGTCTTCGGTGTTTCTTCTTCCTTTTCAGGTGCCTGTTCAGCTGTCTCTGCAGGCTTTTCTTCGTCTTTTCCAGCCCATGTGAGCAGTGTCTGTGAGCCTTCCAACGCACGGATATGCGTACAATCCTGCATCATTTCCAGTACACCACGGAACCTTCCTTGGGCATCTCGCACAGCAAAATAGATGATGTAGATGAACATTCCTGGCTTGTTGATCCAGAATTCAGCCTTACTCTGTTCGCCACTACGGAACTTTTCAACGATCTCTTTTACGATGTGTACGCTCTTACGGGGGTGACAATTCTCCACTTTTCTACCGATAACGTTCTTCGAACGAGGGAAGACACGATGGTCAGTATCGGAATAGAACTTCACCAACTCATTCTCATCAACGAACGAAATGTCGACAGGCAGGTGCTGATAGATGAGGTTTATCTGTTCCAATGTGAGCTTTCCCGTTGTCACATCCAGCTCCTGTTGTGGTCCGGCAGCGTATCCGTACTTGCTGAGAAGTGCCTGAAGATCAGCTGCAAAACCGTCTGTTGAGGCTGCAGGTGCCGTTGTTGTGGTTGTTGGTTTAGCCACATCAATGAATGCAAAACCAATCTCTTGGTCGCCATGTTTCATGTCTTCGAACTCAGCCGGTGTGATCAGCGCCAGCGAAGTGGGGTAGAGGATGGTCTCTTCCTTCTCCATCAGGTCGCGCGTATGTGCTATAATCTCCTGCTGAGCAGCGATGAACTCATCGTCTTTGTCGTCCAGTAGCAGCTGATAAGCAGCCTTTATCTCGTCCCGAATGAGGTCATCAAAGTTCCACATCGTCGTTGTTGGACGGTCGAAACCCTTCTTTTCGAGCAGCGGATAGAGCTGATTCTGCTTGCGTTGATAGTGTATTGGATACTCACGCAGCTTGTCATAAAGCTCCAACCACTGGTTCTTGATGAGCGGATATTGCACCAGATCCTCCACAGAGAGGAGCAGTTTGCGCATCTCATCATTCTCTTTATAATAATGTGCGATAGGATGATCGGCAGGAAGTTCAGGTCTACTGTTGTCCATAAAACCGTCCATGAGGTCGATAACCTTACGCATATCCACACGTATACACTCGTCTTCCGACTCTGGTTTGAGGGTCTGTTCCACGTAAGCAAGGTGATACGGACGCACCGTTCCCACCTTTTCACGCATCAGTTTATGCGCCTCTTCAAGTGAAATCTGTCCTGATTCGTATTGATTTTCAATCTCTAATAGGCGTTGCATCTTCTCCATATCAATCTTGGGAAGATGGTCTTTCATCTTATTTGTCATAGTCTTTTCGTCACTGATTATAATTCTTTCTGGTGCAAAGATACGAAGGATAATGCAGGTGAAAGATAACAAATGTTACCTGATAGTGTTAAAAACAAACAGTAATTAGTTAAAAGATGTTTTCTGTTAGTTAGCTTTTTGTAACATGACACTCCCTTTTATCCATAAAATATGCTTACCTTTGTGGCAATAAAAAGAAGTAAAATAATGATTCATTCGCTCCGAGCAAGGCTCCAGAAGCTCTCCTTCCGAACGGGAGTTATCATCCTTTTGTGTTGTATTCCTTTCTATATCCTGTCGTTTGCACAGATGCTTTTACCCCTGTCAGTGGGCACAAAGGGGGTGTTATGGGCTGTGTTCTTCGGCTTGGCAAAGGCTGTCCAGTACACGGGAGTAGCCGTTTTGGGGGTGGAAGGATACCGACGAGTGAAGGATTACATAAGAGGTAAAAAGACAAAAACAGGAAAGATGGACGGAATAAAACTGGTGATTTTCGACTTTGATGGGACCCTTGGCGACTCACAACGGCTCATCACTGACACGATGTTGGCTACTATTGAACGACTGAAGTTGCCCCGTCGGTCACGGGAAGAGTGTGCCCGAACCATCGGACTGCCACTCGCTGAGTGTTTCTCAAGCATCATCTCCATGACAGAAGAGCAGGCGGAGGAGTGCGCAGAGGTGTATAGTGAGATCTTCAACGTGAAGAATGTGCCCGGTGCAGTGCCTCCTTTCCCTGGCGTTTCGGAGACGATTAAGGCGCTGACAACCAAGAATATCCATGTCTCCATAGCCAGTAACAGGAGCCATCATTCGTTGCATACGCTCGTAAAGGACATGAAACTCAGCGAACACATCACCTTTCTTGTTGGTGCAGACGATGTTGTGCGGCGCAAACCAGATACTGAACCCATTGAGAAGACCCTCGATCACTTCCAGGTAGCACCTCATGAGACGCTCGTTGTGGGTGATACGGAGTTTGATATCATCATGGGTCGTCGGGCTGGAGCCCATACTTGCGGTGTCAGTTACGGTAACGGAACGCGTGAAGAGCTTGAGAAAGCAGGTGCCGAGCGCATCATTGACTCGTTGGAAGAGTTGGTGTAGGGTAGCCTCCGAGCCTTAAAGGGGGTGCCCAAGCACAGAAGAAGGGCGGCCTCCCCAAGCACCTCCGGGGGAGAGGATGTGCTGATGACTGTGGGATTATTAGTCTATGTAGGTGTTTATTAAGCCTTAAGGGGATGTCTATCGTGGAGCAGTTCTTCGTCAAAATCATATTCAATGACGACAGGATTACCGCCAGTCAGCTCCACTCGTGCCATGGCAAGTTCCTCAGCTTGCTGCCGTGTATCAGATAAATAGAACCCTTGTCCAAAGTCTTTGTTGGGCTTCGACATCTTCAGGTCTATGTTATCGAAGTCTATATTCGTCCCATGAAACAGCTTCATGCTAACTGTCCTCCCTTCCTTCTGCACAGTCCGGCAATGTCCTCTACCATACTTTCGAAGGATTGAGTATGGACATATCCGTAATGTTTGTCTATAAAATCAATCCCACTGAACCGATTTAGATAATTGAAAGCCTGCTTCATGGTGAGTCCAAACCTCTTCCCGAACTCATGAATGAAGATGATAGTCCATTCTAATTTCTCTTCTTTGCAGTATTCCATTGTGCCCCTCCTTAATTATAAATAGGTGTAAAACGAACCGCAACCGTCTGTCTGTGGATGCTGACAGGAGGCTCTCTCGTGCCGCAAACCAACGTGAACAGAAAGGTCATCAACCGATAAACACGGTTGTCACTGTGGACAAAGTTACATAAATATTCTGTATAATTGGTGTCTTATCTTACATTTTCCTATAATAAAGGTGTTAGGTTTTATCCTTTAACTCTCCTGCCTTATCTACCTATCATTGGTCTTTAACCTTTTAATTGTTAAAATCCGTTATTTCCTTTCACTATCTTTGGTTAATTAAGATGAAATGCTTAACTTTGCACTCGCAATTCAGTAATAGAGCGATTTATCTACGAATTGTTTTGGTTATTTAATATCGCGGGTTGGAGCAGTTGGTAGCTCGCCAGGCTCATAACCTGGAGGTCGCATGTTCGAGTCCTGCACCCGCAACTTATTTCGCAGGAGTTCTTGTTTCACAAGAGCTCCTTTTTTTTGTTTAATAGCATTCCTCCGCACTGCTAACTCCGCTCTAATCAGCATGTTATCCTTATGCTTCTCCTCTGTCAGTGGGTATGAAACGGTGGGTTTTTTTCCTGTTTTTTTATTCAGAAAGGGGGATGTTTTCGTACTCGAAGGAGGGGAGTGGGGGCGGTTGGTAGGTGATGGCGGGTGAAGGGGTTTAGATATTTTTTTGTTGTTTTGACGGCTCTTTTTCTTTAAAAGTTGTATCTTTGCACGATGTGAAGGGGGAAAGCCTCTTTGAAAGTAAAGCAAAAGAATTATCAACAATACCTGATAGTATGAAAAGAATATCTACTCTTTGTGCTGCATTGCTGATGGCAGCGTCATCGTTTGCCATCCCTGCACTACCCATATGGCGACTCGTGAGACAGGCTGACGGTACTTTCCTGAAGGTGAAAGCCGTTGGTGACGAACATTTTAACTACTGTGTGACGCAGGATGGTATACCCGTCGTTCTGCGTGGGGGCAGCTATTACTATGCACATGCTAAGGAGGGCAGACTCGTGGCATCGACGGTGCTGGCGCATGAGGAGGGTCTACGACAGGGCAATGAGGCTCAGACGGCTGTCGACATGGCTACTGTCAGGGGACTGGAAGCAAAGGCGCTGACCCGCTCAACACCCTTCGGACAACCGCGAACGGAGCCGTGGGCAGGGAAGAAAAAGGGCTTGGTGATCCTCGTTCAGTTCCAGGATACGAAGTTCAGGAACCCTGCTGACATCCGAACAAAGTCTACTTCGGAGAAGGATGTCAAGACTTTGTATGACCATATGCTGAACATGCCGGGTTATAAGGATGAGAAAAGCAACGCCATAGGTAGTGTTCACGACTATTTCCTCGACCAGAGTAACGGTACGTTCGACCTCTCGTTCGATGTCGTTGGTCCTGTTACGCTCCCTCAGCCATCGGAGTTTTACGGTGGACGGACCGAGGATAGCAATGATAAAAACCCTGCACAGATGATCATTGACGCCTGTAACGCCGTGAAAGGACAGGTGAACTTTGCTGATTATGACTGGGATGGCGACAAGGAAGTGGAGCAGGTTTATGTGCTTTATGCCGGTCAGGGTGAGGCAACGGGTGGTGATCCGAACACCATCTGGCCCCATAAGTTCGCGTTAAGTGACGCCGGAAAATCGCCAATGACCATTGATGGCATCAAGATCAACACCTATGCATGCAGCAATGAGATTCTTCGTGCCGACGATAACGGTAGAGACAGAATTTTCTACATGGGTATCGGGACCATCTGTCATGAGTTTTCTCACTGTCTGGGATTGCCCGATTTCTATGATACAAGAGGTGGAAAGAATGTCGGAACGGGCAAATACGACCTCATGTCAGCAGGCAGTTACAACGGTGGACCAGCCAGTTTGAGCAACGCTTATGATGGTTCGGGCATCGGAACAGTGCCTGCAGGATACAATTCCTACGAGAAAACGTTCATGGGATGGCTCAAACCGAAGGAGCTGAAGGCGGAGAAGGTTGACGTTCAGGCGCTGAAAGGACTCGCTGAGGGCGGAGATGCTTACGTCATCTGCAACCCTGAACGGGAGAATGAATACTATCTGCTGGAGAATCGGTCAGCTTATCGGTGGGATAAAGCACTGCCTAAGCATGGTTTGCTGGTGCTGCATGTCGACTATGATGCTGCCTCATGGGCTCAGAACACCGTCAATGCACAGAAGTTCCAACGCCATCCGAGGTTCACAACGGTGCCTGCCGACAATCTCCTGAGTAACCAGACGGAGGACAATGACACCTATCCTACGGCGCTGAACAACGCCTTGACGGCAACGAGCAGCCTGCTCTCAGCTTCTATACGGGCTATCCTGTGGCTGACAAGGGCGGTGTGATGGGTATCACAGCGCATGCTGACGGCACAGTATCGTTCCGTTTCGCACCGCTAAACACCTCAACGGGCATCGCAACAACGGGCATCGGAGCCGCCGAACCCGTGGGATTCTATACGCTGGACGGTACCTATCTCGGTACGAAAGCACCCGAAACCAGCACGCCACAGGTGCTGATTGTGAAGGATAAGGAAGGAAAAAGCAGGAAGGTTGTTCGGTAATTCAGTGCTTAAGGCATGGGCTGGTGGGGCTTAAACATCGGTGAAGAAGTGCTTATATCATGCTGTTTCAGAGCTTATACTTTGGGTGAAGTGGTGATTAAATATCGGTCAATAAGTGGTTAAACATTGGTCTGGCATTGCTTAAACATCGGTCAATAAGTGGTTAAGATTCAGTCTGTCTGTGCTTGAACATTGGTGAAGAAGAACTTAAACATTGGTCTGTCATTGCTTAAACATCGGTCAATAAGTGGTTAAGATTCGGTCTGTCAGTGCTTAAACATCGGTCAACCATTGCTTACAGCATGGTCAATCCGTGTTTACAGCATGGTGACCGAGCCGTTTGAAGGGCGTTAACATTGCCCTATGTGACAGTGGTTTTTAAACTTTTATGATACTTTTATGATTTGTAGACAGATTAGATGGAAATGTGTATAATATTACCTTGCAATCTATTCTGTCTACATGCGTTATCTGCAAGTTTTACCTTTGAAACATAAAAGATGATGAAGAAAAACGCAATACATAATCAACTGAAAGTGTCTATGAATCAAATATATTTGTCTTTATACCTAACAAAAACAAGTATTTATAGTTAAATATGTTTAATAAAGTGTACCTTTTGAAGAAAAAACTCTCATTATTTGCAAGGTTATCATGGAAAAAACTTACTTTTACCAAAAATATTTTGAGGCCTATGAATGAGATAAAATTAATAGCATTTGATGCTGATGATACACTGTGGGGCTGTCAAAGTTATTTTGATACCGTTGAAAGAGCTTACTGCGAGGTGCTTGCTCCTTATGCTGATGCTGCTAAAGTTTCAAAGGCTCTCTTTGCAACTGAGTCGGCAAACATGCCTCTATTGGGTTACGGTAGTAAGGCTTTCTTGATTTCGCTAATAGAAAACGCAATCAATATAAGTGATGGTAAGGTGAAAGGGGACGAACTCGCGCTGATCCTCGGAGTAGGAAAAGAGCTGCTTCGGTTGCCTGGTAGACCCTTTGATGGGGTACGGGCGACGCTTGCTAAACTGAAGGATCTGGGGAATTATCACCTCGTTGTCTTCACGAAAGGTGAACTGCTCGACCAGGAAACTAAGTTTGAACGGTCGGGGTTGAGGCCTTATTTCGATGATATTGTCATCGTTTCGGACAAGACAACGGATGCATACTTCAAGCTTTGTGAACGTTTTAACACCCGAGTGGACCAGTTCCTGATGGTTGGAAACTCCTTCCGGTCAGACATAGAACCGGTTCTGAAGCTCGGAGGATGGGCTGCTCACATCCCTTCCGACTCCATTTGGAAACATGAAGTGGTGGAGGAATATGACCATCCGAACCTTATCCGACTGAATAACTTTGCGCAGTTACAGAGCCATCTGTCAGCTACAGGAACGATACTGAACGACTATAAGCCCTCATAAGGCAATGGTCTTTTGTAAAATAAACTCTTAAAAGGGTTTCAAGTGATGCCCTTTTGCTTTCTAAAAGGTGCCCTTCCGCAATGTGAAAGGGCACCTTTTGATGTGTAAAAGGGGATGGTTCGCAAGGCAACTAATCCTTGAAAAGGAAGCCATTATCTATTGTAAAAATGGCATACTCCAGGAAATAGAATTTGACTTTATGATAATACGTAAGTTACAAACAGGAAAATATAAAGTTCAACTAAACAAAAATAGCATCCGGAAAATGCCTAAAGCTATTACCTTTGAGTTTAATGTCCCTGATAGAATATCTACTGTTGTAATAACTTTTAAATAATGTGAGCTTGATAAACTCACGTTAATTTAGTCAATTTAATGGCGTTGAGACTTATTTCTTGCTCAGATTATAAATTAAAATAACGTACAGATATTATACTTTATATTATACTTTAATGTTATATTTCTAAGAATACCGTAAGCCCTATAAGCTATTTTTACCTCTATCGATTGACATTTCTAACATTGTTTTCTTCAACTTCTTTGGTATATGCTCTCTCTATAGGATCTTTACCATCTAACTTTTCAAAGATCTCTCTAAGTTTTGTCACATGCTTACGGTCTCGTCTTAGGCGCTTATCAAGCATTGTAGCAACATCATAACTTCCATTTATAAGTTTCTTTACTGGTGCTATATAACCAAAATCTTTCAAATCTCTCCTTGGCATGTTACTTGAAATTTGGTCAACATTAACCCTATATTTCCCCCATACTACTACTTCGTTGAGAGTATTTTCTGATGGATATAGGAACATTGTGTCGCGTGGTACTTCATTTCGGTAAAGAGTTTCTAGTAAATAACCATTAGATCTAAAACTCACAACATTAAATGTTTTTGGTAAAATTATTTCTCCTAAATAAGATGTTCTTCCAACTAATATTCTATCAGCCTTTACTTCCACATCTTTTATTGGGAATCTAGTAACAGCATCACAAATTAATATTTTCTGAGCATTTACTTCTGATGAGAAGGAGCAAATCAAACATAATATCAATGTGAAGATTCTGACCTTGTTGAATAAAAGTATTCTTAGTCTGATTTGAAAGAGCAGGAATATAAGCCTTTTGGTGGAGGAAACTTATATGATGTTAACTTATCCTTTACCATAATCCTCAATTTTTTATAAACTCCTAAATTATGATCTTTGCAGATTTCTCACTTCTATGATTACATCAAATTTATCCACACCTTTCTTCTCAATTATACGAGGCAAATCATAAGTTATAGCACTTCCATGAACTACTGCCAATGGGTGCTCACCTTTTATCATTACTTCAGGAAGCTGCCTGATAAGACTATCAGCTCCCAGCGAATCTACTACGTTTTGTGCAGAAACTGATTGATAATATATAAATATTACCGAAGATACAAATATGATTACACCCTTTCTCATCTTCACTTTCCCATTTACTTACTTTAGTCTCTATAAGATGGTGTATCGAAAGAGGTACACCATCTTATACTATTTAAAAATTTATAAGACGTAATTTCATAACGATATGGATATAAATTTTAACCTACTCATATAGCTTTTTCGGCTTCCTCTCCTTTTTTTATAGTATGGTTTGTTAGATAATTATACTAGTAGTGTGGCATTTTTTTCTTTTGTTATCGCAAATATAGGAATCTATATTGTGTAAAGCAAGAAAAACAATGATTTTTTTCAGATTTCGTGTTTTCTTAGTATTTCTCGTTATATTTGTAGTCTTAATTAACGTGAGTTGTTCAAAAGAGATATCTGCCAAAAAAATCATAGAAATCAGTATCCATTATTGCACCGATATTCCTGGTAGGGGATACGAAATACTAACTATTTGTATTTATTTCCTTTTCCCTGTTTTTATATCTTATGACATGGCAACAATAAGGAGTAATATATTGAAAGAAATAGGGCGTAGTAGAATTGAGACTAGATACGACTACTCTCTAAGCTATTTACTATACTTTTCCAATCACATTATGTATAAAGCGATATAATAAAGATGGAATACAAAACAATTTAAGTATGAGGCTTGTTTTATTTCAAATAGTTTGTTATCTTTGTAAGCAATGTATTGTAATAAAATGTCAAACAATGAACAAACAAGCGTTAGAAATCGCTTAAAAATTGTCCTTGTTGAACAAGGAAGAACGAACAGATGGCTTGCAGAGCAATTGGGTAAGACTGAGCATACTGTTTCTCGTTGGTGTCAAAACAAAACACAGCCAACAATTTCAGTATTGGGGCAAATAGCACAAATACTTGATGTGGATGTAAGATTACTGATTAAATCAACAAAAGATTAAACCAATGGGAACTAATTTCTTTACGAATGAGAATCAAAATACACTTTTAGAGAAAATAGAAGGTGTGTTCAAATATAAGAAAGTACATTTCTTTGATGTACTTGTTGGCTATTTCCGTGCTTCTGGTTACTTTAAGATTAGGAAGTTTATAGAGCAAACACCGAAGATAAGGTTTCTTGTAGGCATTAATGTTGATAAGCTTACGGCTCAAGCTAACCAGCAAGGACTCCTTTTTAATCCAGATGAAGGGCAAGCACAAGAAGAATTCTTTCATGAATTGAAAAAGAACATTCAAGAAGCTCGGTATGATAAGGATGTAGAGGAAGGGATGTGCCAATTTATAAAAGATATCATGTCGGGGAAAATAGAAATGCGCATTCATCCTAAACAAAATATCCATGCTAAACTTTATATATTTAGGGAAGAGATATATCATCCACACGGATATGGCTCAGTTATTACAGGTTCAAGTAATTTGACAGATGCAGGACTTGAAAGGAATTTTGAGTTTAATGTAGAGTTGCGTTATGATGATGATATCCAATTTGCCACCGAAACATTCGAACGTTTGTGGAAAGAGTCTGTAGAGATAGACTTGACGCATATAGAAACGATAAGAAATGAGTCATACTTGAATCCTAACTTCACACCTTATGAAGTATATTTGAAGTTTTTATTGGAATATTTTGGGAAACGTATAGATTTCGATCCTAATTCCTTATCTGAGTTACCAAAAGGTTTTAAGAGGCTATCTTATCAAGTTGATGCTGTAAATGATGGATTTTCCAAGATGATGAAACATAATGGTTTTTTCCTGTCTGATGTCGTCGGATTAGGAAAAACTGTTGTTGCGGCTTTAATAGCTAAGAAATTTTTCTATGCCAATGATTTCCCAGCATACCATTCTCATGTATTGGTCATCGTCCCACCTGCTTTACAAGAGAGTTGGGAGGAAACCCTGTCTAAATTCAAGGTAGATAATTACAGGATTGTTACAAATGGAAGTATAAGCAAAATAAAAGACGCGTCTCTCTCTACGACTTAATTATAGTTGATGAGGCACATAAGTTCCGTACAGACACTGCTTCTATGTATAACGAACTGCAGAAGTTATGCAAGACTCCTTGCTGTCATCGTCATGCGGATGGAACCTTATATAGTAAGAAAGTAATTCTCGTCTCAGCAACACCGTTGAATAATAAGCCTGAAGATATAGCCAACCTTGTATATCTGTTTCAGGATTCGAAAGATAGTACACTCGAGGAAGGAAACCTACAACGTTTCTTCAGAGAGCATATAGACGCTTATAAGAAGGTAAAAGGAGAAAAAGACAGCAGGATCATAGCAATTAAAGTTAGAGACATTTACGAGAAGATACGTGTAAAAGTTGTAGAACCATTGATGGTACGTCGCACCCGCACAGACCTTTTAGAGAATGAAGCATACAAGAATGATCTAGACACACAAGGTGTTGCTTTCCCCAAGGTTCATCAGCCACAGCCACTATATTATAAATTAGATAAGCAGTTGAACGAACTTTATGACAAAACCATCAAGGTGTTGAGCGACGAGAAGGAGGGGCTGACTTATTTCAGATATCAAGCCATTAAATATCTTAATAAGGAAAAGAAGAAGAAATACAAAAAGGCCGATATGATTTCCGTTCAGTTGGCAAAGATTATGAAAACCTTACTTGTGAAGCGGTTAGATAGTAGTTTTTATGCTTTCAAACAATCACTAAAACGATACTATCAGTCAAACTGTGTCATGCTTAAGATGTTTGAAAATAGAAGGATTTATATTGCGCCTAAGCTTAAAGTAAATGAACTTCTAAGTGAAGGTAAAGAGGAGGAATTGATAAAACTAATTGAACAATCCACTTACAATGATTCCACAATAGATGTCTATACACCAGAAGACTTTGTCAAACCTATTTATTTAGATGGGTTGAAACACGATAATGCTGTATTGGAAGATTTGGTAACTGAATGGGATAAGATAAACTATGACCCCAAACTGGATGTATTTCTTGACAAACTAAAAAATCAATTGTTTGACAAGTCCATTAATCGTGAGGGGAAATTAGTAGTTTTCTCAGAAAGTAAAGAAACAACAGACTATCTATTGAAAGAGTTAAAAAAACAGGGATATAACAAGGTCTTATCGGTTGAAAGCAGCAACCGTACAGAAAAGATGCCTTTAGTAAGTGCGAACTTCGATGCAAATTATAAAGGACATAAGAAAGATGATTACAATATTGTGCTGACAACAGAGGTGCTGGCTGAAGGTGTCAACTTGCATCGAGCCAATGTGGTTGTTAATTATGACACCCCATGGAACTCTACACGTCTAATGCAACGTATTGGACGAGTGAACCGTATAGGGAGTACTGCAAAGGATGTTTATATTTACAATTTCTTCCCGACGAAAGAAGTAAATAATGATATAGAACTTGAAAACAAAGCCAAGATGAAGCTCTTTGCTTTTCATGCTGCTTTAGGAGAGGATAGTCAAATATATTCAGAAGAGGAAAATCCAGAGAGTTTTGGCTTGTTTGATAAGAATCTTGAAGAAGAACGCGACGAGAAGTTAGGCTATCTGATGTGGTTAAGAAAGCAAAAGGAGGAGCATCCCGATTTGTTGAGAGCCATAGAGAAAATGCCTTTGCGTGCTCGGGTTGGTAGAATTGCTACCAATGTAGACCACTCAACATTGGTGTTTATTCGTAACGAAAAACGAGATGCTTTCACGCTTATCCATAAAGATGGAAGATTGGAAGAACTTACTTTTCTTGAGGCAGTTAAGATGTTTAAGGCTGATGTTGACGAAAAGGCTATTCCGCTACATGAACTTCATTATTCCCAAGTAGGGAAAGCTCTTGATTTCTTTTCGGAGAGAGCTGAGGCAGAAAAGGGGAATACGCTAAAAGTAAACCCAACACAAGGACCTAACGAGAAAAGAGCAATAGCCTATTTGGATAGCTTTCTTACGATTCCAAATATTGATGCGAAGGAGGCAGAATTAATTCGACAAGCGAAGAGGGCGATTACGACGGGTCGGTTCCAACAGTTGCAACGAAAGGTAAACAAACTTAAACTACAACAAAGAAAACCCCTGTTAAGCGGTCTGTTCTTCTTGAACAGATGATACAAATCCTGTCATCTTATCCTTTGGTAACAGAGCAAAATACGGCTCCTGTTAATGTTACGCTAGATGGGCAGCAACGGAGAGAGTTGTTTAATCCTGAAGTTATCATTTCTGAAAGCTTCTGTTCTTGATGGAGTATGAATGAGACAAATCGTATAGAATACAAGTTATGGCTTACCCCTGATTTGGATATAGAGAAGGAAGTGATAGCCTTCCTGAACTACAAGGAAGGTGGCTACATATATATAGGTGTAGATAAAAACGGAAACACTGTAGGAGTCGATGACGTAGATACCTGCATGTTACAGCTAAAGGATCGTATCAAAAATAATATCTCACCCTCAGTTATGGGGCTTTTTGATATATCAGAAGAAGAACGGAACGGCTGTCCCATTGTAAAGATAACGATTGCAAGTGGCATTGAGAAACCTTATTTCAAGTCCAAGTATGGTATGACTTCCAAAGGGACATTCATTCGGATAGGTACTTCTGCTGAGCCTATGCAGCAACAGCAAATTGACAGACTGTTTGCGATGCGAACACGAAACTCCATTGGAAAGATTATCTCTAACAGACAGGATTTATCTTTCGAACAGCTTCGTATTTATTATGACGAGCGAGGCAAACGACTTAACGATAACTTCAAACGTAGCTTGGAACTGTTGACAGAGAATGATAAGCTAACTATGTTGCTTATTTGTTAGCTGATGAGAATAACAACTCTATAAAACTTGCTAAATACTCAAGCCTTGATAGATGTGAGCTAATAGAAAATAATGAATATGGATACTGTTCGTTAATTAAGGCAACAAAGAGTATCTTGGCAAAATTAGATATAGAGAATAAAGTCTTTGCAACTATCACACCTGCAGAACGCACAGAGTATCCTTTATGGGATAAGATAGCTTTGCGTGAAGCTGTTGTCAATGCCATTGTACATAATGACTATTCATTTGAGGTGCCACCCAAGTTTGAAATCTTCCCAGATCGCATTGAGATTACGTCTGCGGGACGGTTGCCAGAGTCATTGAGTCGTGAAGAATTCTTTAATGGTATTTCCATTCCACGCAATAAAGAATTAATGCGTGTCTATAGAGACCTGGAGTTAGTAGAGTCTTTGGGGTCTGGAGTTCCTCGCATACTCAGAGCCTATGGTGCAGAGTGCTTCGTCTTTACAGACAACTTTATACGTATTACTTTCCCAATCTCTAAGAAGTATCAACGACAGTATACCACTAATGATGTGGAAGAGAGTGTACAAGTTAGTTTGCAACTTAAGTCTTTGATAATCAGTGTAAATAAGCAGAAGCTGTCTGTTGATGAGATACTGCAAGTGTATAAGCAAGTGTATAAGCAAGTGTATAAGTCTCATTGGTATTTCAAAAAGAAATTTATTCTCCCAGCTATGCAGCGAGGCTGGATAGAGATGCAGTATCCTGACAAGCCCAATCATCCTCAACAAAAGTATAAACTTACAGAGAAAGGGTTGCTATTGCTTAATACTATTATTCAACAAAACGAACAAATAAATAATATACATATGGATAAGGCTGAACTGAAAAATAAATTGAAAAGGGAATTCAATCTTGAAATGTGGAAGAACATTTTGAGCAGAATGTTTCATAAGATTGATTATCTTTCTGTCCCTAATTCTATAGAAGATGAATCTGTAATAAGTGGTGGACAAATAGGAACTATACATCTTGATGATAATCACTCTTTGGCCCTTTTTGTGATAGAGGTCGCCGATAACAAAAACATAGCACGCAACAGGAAAGGGCTACGTGATATAGCTGCAAAATATATTGACCAAGACATTAACCATGGTGTATTGGTTTTCTATTATTCGAAGAAACAGATTGATTATCGTCTCACCTTTATTTCAAAAACTACTGTGCTCAATGAAGCAGGAGAGTTTCAAACAAAGGAAACAGCCTCTAAACGCTATACATTTCTACTAGGTGGCAACGAACCATGTACTACTGCTGCTATACGTTTATATGAGTTGGTAAAGAAAGAGAATGTATTGTTATCAGATGTTACAGATGCCTTCTCCGTAGAACGACTCAACAAGGACTTCTTCAAAGGTTATAAAGACCGTTATAAAAAAAATTCTGTGATTTCCTTACAGGAAATGCGAAGGACAATCGCGACTATGTGAAAAAACTACTTGGTCGCCTTGTATTTCTGCAATTCTTGCAGAAAAAAGGCTGGATGAGCGTACCTGCAGGTAGCAAAGCATGGGAAGGTGGTGACAAAGCATATATGCAAAAACTTGTCGAGCATTATAAGGACAACGACAGATTATTGAGCGATGTACTGGAACCACTTTTCTTCAATACGCTAAACGAAGCCAGACCCAACGACATCGCCGACGCACGTCTTGGCGACAACATCAAGATACCTTACCTGAATGGCGGTCTTTTTGACAAAGATGCTTTGGATAATAGGGATATAGATTTTCCTTACTCCTATTTTCAAGAACTGATGGAATTCTTTTCAGAATACAATTTCACCATTGACGAAAACGATCCTGATGATGCAGAAGTAGGCATTGACCCAGAGATGTTGGGGCATATTTTCGAGAATCTGTTGGAAGACAACAAAGACAAAGGAGCTTTCTATACACCAAAGGAGATTGTACAGTATATGTGTCGTGAGACCATTGTGCAGTATCTGAAGTCTCATGTCGATGAACAGTTATATCCAGCTCTTGAAGCCCTAATAAAGAATGGAGTTGTTAATACGGAACTTCAAAATAAGAATACTGCCAAGGTAATATACAATCTACTTAAAGCTGTCAAGGTATGCGACCCTGCTATTGGTTCGGGTGCTTTTCCTATGGGGATACTCAATGTACTCTATCATGCTCGTATGCAACTCTACGGTTTTCTCAAGTCCATCGAAGATTTCTCTCATGCAAAGGTCAAGCGTGATATCATACAGAATAACATCTTTGGAGTAGACATAGAACAGGGAGCTGTTGATATAGCCCGCCTCCGCTTCTGGTTGGCTTTGGTGGTCGATGAAACGATTCCGCAGCCACTGCCTAACCTTGATTATAAGATAATGTGTGGAAATTCACTCACCTATCGTTATCCAATGGATATACAGATTGATGATGTGCTTGTGGAATATAATCAGAATGTTTCTGAAAATCAACAACTATCATTGGAATTATACAAGAGTATGGTCTATAAATATACAAATACTTCCGACCATACGCGAAAGGCTGAATTCAAAGCAATAATAGAAAAGGTTAAACAGACGTTTAAATATAAACTCACAGACAGAGAACTCTTAAAGATAAAAAGATTAAAAAAACAGTTAGCAGACTATGACTCTCCAATGTTGTTTGAATTATCAAAAGCAGAAAAAGCAAAAAGTAAAAAGTATTAAAGAAACAATTAAATACCATTCTCAAGAAGCAAACCGATATAGAGAATAGTAAAATTTATGAAAACGCTTTTGAGTGGCGATTTGAGTTCCCCGCTTTATTGGACGACATTGGTACCTTCACTGGATTTGACGTGATTATAGGAAATCCTCCTTTCGGGGCAAAACTTACGACATTCGAAAAACAAATGTTCAAGGATAAATATGCCGATGTGCACATGCGAACGCCAGAAACATTTTGCTATTTCACTTCGCTTGCTTTTAACTTGTGTAAGCAGGAAAGGGCAGTTGTGTCTTATATTGTCCCCAACAACATCTTATTTCAAAATGAGAATGAGAAAACTCGAAGATTACTTGCCGAGGAACATACGTTAGTGCGCGCCATTAATCTTGGAGACAATACATTTGAAAATGCCGATGTTCCAACTTGTATTTTTGTGGCAAACACAGAGAAAACAGTTAATTATAATATTGCTTATTCCGATTATCGTCAATTTAATGTAAAGAACATTAAGTGGGATGAAAAGATTGAAGATATCAGTATTGAAAAGCAAAAATCCGTTCCAGCAATGGTTATAGGAATGTCAAATAGCGATATAAACATTTTAGATAGTATCAGGTCCCATGGAGTTACTATTGATGCAATAGCCGAAGAGATGGCAAGTGGTATTTCCACGGGTGGAGATAAGATTTTTAGAATTACACCAGACTGTATTTCTACTTTTAATATAGAACAAACAATTCTTAAGCCTTTGTTGGTGGGTAGTGAAATTTCTGAATATACAATAAGTAGCTCTATGGAACAACTCATATATACTACGAGAGAGACAGATATTTTTACGTTATCCACATACACTTGAATATCTAAATAATTACCATGAAAAGTTAGCTTTACGCAGTGAGGTGAAATCTGGAGTCTTACCATGGTATTCATTGAATAGAAATCGCTATGAAAGGCTTTTTTTGTTGAGCCTAAAATCATCATGCGCCAGACTTCTGATAAAATTAGATGTGTTTATGATGAAAAAGGATATTTCGTTTTGGATAGCATTCTCATCTTAATACAATGTTATTTTTCCTATAAGTATATAGCTACAGTTCTTAATTCTTGTGTGACGGACTATATATATAAGAAACTGACTCAGGAAGAAGGGAGAACCTTTGCACAAGTAAAGCCAATCAATGTAAGGAAACTATACATACCAAAAGCAGAGAATAAGGAACAGGAATTACTGGAAACGCTCTATGATTATATGGCGTTTTTTTAAAAAAATGTAGATTCTGCACAAGTAGATAAGGCTATTGGGAATGAATTCGTAGGAGAGTTTTTTCAACAGATTATAGACGGTTGTGTTTACGAACTTTTCTTCGGAGAACATATGCAGGAACGAGACATAAATATCATAGAGTATCTATTTGAGTATATTAAACCTTTTAATGACCTATCAGAAGAATCTATCATTACAACTATCAGCAAAGCATTTGATACTCTTTATAAATCAGATAATCCCGTGCGGACAAGACTTTCACTTTTCGTTTCACGGAGTCCGGAGATTCTGAAAATAATTATTCAACATTAATACTTAATATCCTAAAGATGGCTTCGATTTCTAAAATAACAATTAATGGATTTAAGGCTTTTCCAAAAGAATTTAATCTGAATCTTGATGGGAAAAACTTATTAATGTACGGTGAGAATGGAAGTGGCAAATCCTCTATCTATTATGCCTTACATGCACTGTTGCAAAGTCAATGTCATGATATTAAAAAGTATTTCAATAAAAACTCAGACGAGTGTATTGTAAATACCATGACTGCAACGCCGGTTCCAAAAAGTTTCTGTGAAATTTGAAAATAGTGATATTACTTATAACATTTCTGAGAATGGTTACGAGGAGTCTATTCAACAACCAACTTCACCTATCAAGGATTTAAACGGTAAATGTGTGTTCATCAATCACAAGTTTCTTTTTAACTTCTTCAGTTTCAGAAATTCTCAATATATAGATTTGTTTCCTGTATTTATCAAGGATATTCTTCCGTTTACCCTAACAACGGATAAATCCAGATATATTTCTCAAATCTATGATGAAATCAATATTGGTATTCAGCGGAAAGGAAAAAGGCAAACTAATTGCCTATGATTATAAGCATAAGATTAAGAAATTTAATAATGAAGTTAAATATATTATTGATTACATAAACACGAACGCACCACGAACTGCAACAAAAAAATATATAATGACTTTTTTTAGAGATTCTGGAGCCCCAAATCTTAGAATAATATTGAATTATTTAGATAATAAAGATGAAATTATTCAAAATAATAATTCTTATTGGCTTCGTTTAGGGTATAGGTATGAAGAAGAAAAAATTGCAGGAAAATTGCAAAAAGTAAAAATCAGTAATAGATTGGAAATATTGAATCCTGTAATAACCTTGTCCATAGATGAAGAAAAGGAAGATGGATCTTTTACCCCAATTGCTAAACCTCAAAGTTATTTTAATGAGGCTAAACTAACAGCAATCGTTCTCTCTATTCGCTTTTCATTATTAGATACAATTACTGCCCAAGATGGTCGCTTTCTTGCTCTTGATGATATGCTAATCAGTCTTGATATGAGTAATCGTATGAAAGTTATTCGTTATTTATTAGAAGATGTTGCTGGTAAATATAAAATATATCTATTTACGCATGACAGACTATTTTATCATTGTCTAAAGCGTATTATCGAAACACAATATTCTAGAGAGGAATGGATGTTTGGAGGATTATATCTTAATGATTTAGATTTACCTGTTGAGCCAGAATTTATGATAGAGACAACATCTAAAATAAAAGAAGCACGTGAAGCATATAAAAGACATGATTATTTTAGATGTGGTACTTTGTTGCGACAATCCTGCGAACAATATCTGAAAGAATTACTTCCTGAGTCATATAGAATAATAGAGAATGGCCAAACAGGTGAAACGGAGAACAAAAACCTTGACCAACAGATTCTTTCATTAGAAGAATTTTGTAAAAAAGAAGGAATAGATTATAATCCTTTTAAGAATCTAAAAAGCTATAAGGATTTATTTATGAACGCGACTGCTCATAATGATATAACGTCACCTTTTTATAGGGAAGAAATAAAAAAAGTGTTTGTATGCTATAGAAACTCTGTCTAATGTGAAGAGAACTAAGAAGATAGATTGTAAAAAGACATGTCTTTCTTTATAGTTGATTCCACTAAGAACAAATACACGATAAGGCTCAAGCGTAGAGAAGATTTTTAAAGTTATAGAGTACAATGGTAATAGAAAACCTTCATATTTTTTTGCAAATGTATGGTAACAAAAAGCCATTTCAGGCGCAGGAGACATAGATTTTAATGAGGGATTTGAGTCAATATACCAAGCTTATGATGTAATCTGTAATAGACTTAATATACCTGTTAAACATCCCCTTTTAGATGTTTTTGAAAGATAAAGATGGTTTAATAAAGGATAAACTCTAATTATAATTGATGTAACAATTATGACATAAAAACTGATAAATATGAAGATAGAAATCGATACCATAGATGTATCAGATAAGATCACAGCCTTCACATAATATCTCCAAACAACAGATAGGATTATCCTTTCTGCCAAGTTTGGAGATGGGAAAACTTTTCTGCTGAATGAATTGAGAAGTAATTTGAAAGAAGAATATGAATTCTTCACTATTTACCCGATAAATTATTCTGTCGCCAAAAAAATGATGACGTGTTTGAATATATAAAACGAGACATCATTATTCAATTACAAGAAAGAGCCTTCCTTGACAATATTGATATGGAAGCTTTGTTTGATTCTATTTTTCAGTTTTTGAAGATTTAGCTTCTATTGTTTCTTTCCTTCTATCTTTTTATTCCAATGGGAGCATTTTATGATAAAGTATTCAAAAGATTCTGTGAGATAAAGAAAAAATATAAAGAAAAGGAGCATACTGCAGATAAATATTTGGCGACATTTACAAATATTAAAGGGAGCATTTATGAAGAGGATGGATATACTAAACTGATAAGGAATGCTATAGAATGGATGAGCCAAGACCATATAATGAATGGTACAAAGTGGAGAAAGAAAAAGCCTGTATTGATTATCGAGGACTTAGATCGCTTAGATCCCGAGCATCTATTCAGAATACTCAATGTTATCAGTGCACACATTGATAACCAGGTATCTCCCGACAAGGTTGGTAACAAATTTGGATTTCATAACATAGTGTTGGTAATGGATTATGATACTACGAAGCACATATTCCAGCATTTCTATGGCGAGGAGGCTTGTTATGAAGGATATATGAGTAAGTTCCTTTCTCGTGAACCATTTAGATATAGTATATTGCCTTATATGGTTACTGCTGTTGAAAATAAGTTGTCAGAAGCTTTGGGAATATCCCTTCTTCTTCCTGCTTATAAAAACTTTATGTTAAAACTTCAACATCTATCTCTACGCGATTTAAAGAAATTAATAACCTTAAATACATCAGACCGTATGCTATCCAATGTCTTATATTATAACCAGCTTAAATTTGCCACGTCATTACCGATATTTCAGTTGATGATTTATATGGTTGAATGTGGTATGACAATGGAAGAAATTGCTCAGGACCTGGCTTTTTCTTTGAATTCTTATAAATCTGACAATAAATCTGCCTATGGGCTATAGTATGTATCGCTAATGTTCCCAATATATAAAATGATGTATGAAGATAAGCATTCAATATGTATTGACAATATAAACTATTATGTAATGGGAGATTTCTCAAAACTAATATCTAATATTAAAGTAGAGAGATACTCCTCATGGGATCAATCCTCAATACCTCTATTGAAGGTGAAAAGATTTCACCACTCGTCTATTGCTTTTTAAAAAGAGTCTTTCTAAAAGTATCAATTTTTTTCAGCTTTGCATCAATAGATTCTCATAGAAATTGATATAAATACAGTTAATACTCTTTATTTTAACGTGAGTTCGACGAATTCAGAACAATGTGAGCTGTGTGTCAATGATCCTTTGTACATTGATGCACGGCTTCTTTGGGAACAGATAATAGGCTGCAATTACCCCTAATAAGTTGACGATGATTTTTTTTAAGCATCTATGTTTGGAGCATTCCACCTGCGCAATGTTCTTAAGTTCATCATTCATCGTTTCTATAATGGCTCATTTTCTGAGTAAAAGTCTGTCTGAAACACTCATTAAAGCTCCTTTCATGCTTTCGGCGTAATGAGAGTGTGTCAAAATTGATACATCCTCTTTTTGTTCTTCCTTTACCTTGTCTACGACATAATTCGTTATTTACTGCAGCTATGCTGCTAATTTCATATAAAATGATTTATTGGGCTTTAAATAGCCTATATAAACTTGTATAGAGTATCTGAAGGTTACAAAAAGTACCTCCATAACGGCTTTTAGTTCCTTGAGATTGGTTTTTCTACACATTTTCCCTATGTTAAAGGCTATAGCAAAGAAGGCAAAGTCCATATTGACCTTGTCTTTTCCAAAATGCCTAAACCTCTTATAGGCTTTATTATATTTTGTTTGTCCAAAAACAGCTTCAGGTTCTATGCATCTTCGTCCTCGATGCTTGATGCCTTCTTCCGAGGTCAGTAGTTCCCGTGCCTTTTGTTTATAGTGCTGTAGTTGGTGGTTTACTTCTATAATTCTGTTCCCTCTTGCCTTAAAACATGAGCCTCTCAACGGACAACCATCACAGCGTTCTGCCTGATAACGTACGCTGTAAGTAACGAATCCATTAGAGGTTAGGGAACGCTTCAAGCCTATACGCTTCATATGCTGTCCCATAGGGCAGACGTAGAAATCCTGTTCCTTATTATAATAAAGGCTTGCGGGACTGAATGGGTTAGGTGTGTAGCGTGGACGCTGCTCTTTATGGAAGTAGTTATACTTCACATAGGCTTCCATATTATGTATGTCCATGAACAGATAGTTCTCCTCGGAGCCATACCCTGAATCGGCTACGACAGTCTTGGCATAACGATGATAGCGTGATTTGAAAGACTCCAAGAAAGAAGAAAGTGTGAGCGTGTCTGTACGGTTAGCATAGAGTGCAAAGTTGGTGATAAACTGGTTCTCAGTTGCTATCTGCAGATTATATCCAGGCTTAGTCTGTCCGTTCCGCATAGCATCTTCCTTCATGTGCATAAACGTGGCATCAGGGTCGGTCTTGCTGTAGGAGTTTCTCTCTCCCATAATCTCAAGGTGTTGGTCATACTCCTGGAGTTTATTACGTTTATTCTCAAGCTCTTTAAGCTGTTTTTTCTTGGTTCTAACAGCCAGCTTCTCTTCTTTTGTCTTAGGCTCAGGGGCTGATTCCAAAGACTTGTTCAATTCCTTGGATATTTCATCGAGCAGAGCTGCAGTAAACTCGACACCTTCTGTCTTAGCGGCATTGTCCTGCGCTATGACATCATCAACCTGAAGCAAGAGTGTGCGTATTTGTTCCTGCAACTTGGCGCGGTTCTTTTCCACGGTTCTCTTCCAAACGAAGGTATACTTGTTGGCTTTCGATTCTATCTTTGTGCCGTCAATATATTCAACGTCAAGACTTATCAAACCTTTGGCTGCAAGTATTAATACAACCTGTGTGAAGATATTGTTGATTTCCTTTTTCACACGATTACGAAAACGATTGATGGTAATAAAATCAGGCTGCTCATATCCTGCCAGATAGATGAAATGAATGTCACGTTTGAGGAGCGACTCTATACGACGGCAGGAATAGATATTATTCATGTAGGCGTAAAGAATCACCTTGAGCATCATTTGTGGATGATAAGGCTTGCGACCACTGGGCTTATAAAGCTTGTAGACATTATCCAACATAAGATTATCCACCAAGGCGTCTAAAAGACGAACAGGGTCATCTTCTGCGATATCCTTATCGATTCTTTGAGGAAAAAGAATCATTTTCTTGTGTATGTAAGAACGAAAGTGTACCTTTGTCATAATGAGATTTTTTGTATGCCTAAAGGTACAAAAACTTTAGGAAATAGCAAAGCCCTGGCTTGAGAAAGACGGGGCTTTGTGCATAAAAAAGAGGATGTGGACATTTTGACACACCC
>BNJU01005184.1_pt1 | contig 34258 bp, 50 predicted proteins | sample 8539281 | NCBI WGS metagenome assembly BNJU01 (sample SAMD00202456, study PRJDB9452) | human saliva metagenome | isolation source: human saliva | place: Japan
AGCGTGTCTTCCGAATCATCTTTATGATTGGAATAGTAGAAACTATAGGAACCATTCGGTAGTTTGCTCGCATCTCAGCTTTTTAGCTGCTCTTCTAGGTCTTGCTCCTTAACGGACACGGCATCATCTACATAAATGGTCATACGGATTAACTCTTGATCGATCAAGGTTTGAAAAGGAATTTGATAGTAGCCGGCAAAGTCTTTTTTCCCTTCTTTGAGATTTTGACTTGCAATGCTATCCAGGATTTCCTCTTTTTCTTCCTGATAAAAGTTACTTAAAAAGATAGAGAATTCAATTGGAAGGCCTAGAGATTGCTTCTTTATTTCCTTTTCTAGTTTTTCCTCGATATTTTTTATGGATTTCTGCTCTAAAAACACTTTCTTATAGTCTGGAAGAAAAATAATAGATGAACTTGACCAGTCATCATGAAAAGTTGTTTCATTTTCCAATCGTACCGTTTGATCATCGTAGGTTTTCTCAGAGTAGGTGTAGCTTACATGATAAGTTGGGAATTCTAGGGCAGTCCAAGATAACTTGGTGATGGTTACTTTTCCATGAAGACCAGCTTGAGCAAGCTCACTGCTAACAACTTCTTTAGCCTTTTTGTAATCACTCGATGTCATGATCTTACAACTGGTTAGAACCATCGTTAAGAATAAAATGGGAACTAGGAGTAAAAGGGAATAACCTTTGTTTTTCATAGGTCTACCTCCAAAAATAGAAAACTTCCAAAAGTTAGATAGAGGACTATATAGGATGAAAGATTCTCACAAGTTGAAATTACTCATCAACGTATTCATTTATCTAGCTCTATTCTACCATTATTTACAAGGAATGTCAGGAAAAACAAGAAAAGAGGCTGGGACAAAAGTCCTAGCCTCTTAATTGTTTTTGGATTGTCGAGCAAGACGCAGTGGTTGAGTGGGCTCTACCACGCTGGTTTCATCAGCTTTTACAGCCCTCACTCAATCGTGCGGAGAGGGACGACGAAATCGAATTCTAACGAATTACCGATTTCTGTCCCACCTCTCTCCGTCAATTATTATAAATCATCCCTGTACAGGCTTGTTCTGAAAGTTCAACAAAGCCCAGGGATTGGTAAAAGGCAAGATTCTTCTCGCTCCGTTCAGTGGCGAGGAGTCGTTGATAGACATTGGGGAAAGGTCGCTAAAGCCTCTTCTAAAAGTTTCCTTCCGATACCTTGAGTGCTGGTGATCTGGTCGTACCAGGAGGTCCTGCACAAAAATGACAGAGTGGCCATCACCCTACCAAGCGAATGTAGGCGACGAGCTCTTTCTCATCATAGACTCCCAACTGCCAGAGACTGGCTTTTTGACAGCTTCTTCTAGCATAGCTGGGTTGTTGGTATAATTGGTCCAACCGACCGAGCTGTAGAGTGCGAGTAAGTCTGCCATGACTGGAATCTCTTGTTTGTACTCTAACATCTTAACTCCTTTTTAACCTATAGTGCTGGAAGAAGGCGATATCCCGGTAAGGGGACTTCTGGCAAACAGCCAGCTCCATCTTAAGCATAGACTCTCGCCAGCCTTCTTGGCCCTTGAAGCGATTGTCCTGCAAGGCATAAAAGACACGAATCCCTTGGTAGTCCTGGACTTCGAGGAATAGGTCTTCTACTGCTGCACCGAGATCATAGGCTTGAGCCAAGCCCATAGAGTGGGTTTCCAGATCATGACCAGCTAAGAGATCAAGCGCCTTCTGAGTATCATTTTCAAAGATGACGGTCTGTAGGACGCGACCAACCTCATTGTGCTTGACAATGGAGAGCAGGCCTCCTGGTTTTAAGAGCCGGGTGAATGCCTTGAGGACTGCCTCGCGATTCCCTACATACTCCAGGACATTGTGGCAGAGGATGACATCAAAGCTGGCATCTTCAAGACTTGCTAACTGATCCAGACTTCCAACGACTTGCTGGTAGGGATGGTCCTGGACCCGAAAGGCCACCATTTCCTCATTGGGCTCCACAGCAAGTACTTCATTGTCTTGCGCTAGGTGATTGGCTACAAGGCCAAAACCACTGCCAAAATCAAGGACTCGCTTGCCTTTGATGTCTTTTAATTGTGCAAAAAGGATATCATAATAGATCTGTCCCCAAGGTTGCTGGAGGTTTTCTAAATAGGCTTGGATATTTGCTGCCATCTGGCTCCTCCTATTTGTAATTGAACATCTTGCTGGCTAGCTTGTCCGAGATACGAGGGAAAAGGGTATAGAGCTTGTGGGTCAGGTTCAAGAGCCAAGGCAAATTGAGCTCGCGTTTTGGTTTTCCAAAGTTTTCACAATCTTCTTAGCCACGAAAGTCTGGTTCCAAAATATAACGGTCTACAGCCTTGACATAGCTTCCATCGGGGTCTGCCTGGTCAAAGAAAGTGGTCCGAATAGGGCCTGGATTGACCGTCGTCACATGGACACCAAAGGTCATCAGTTCTAACCGCAGGGCATTAGAGAAGCCAATGGCTGCAAACTTGGTCGCTGAATAAAGGCTGGATTTGGCAGTTGCAACTAACCCCGCCATACTGACGATATTGACGATGTGCCCCTTGCATGTTGCCTTCATGCGGGCATCAATCAAGCGCGAAAGTTGCATGAGGGCAAAGGTATTGACCTCAAACATCTCTCGCACCTGCTGATCAGAAATGCTATCAAAGGCCTCAAAGATCCCATAGCCTGCATTGTTGACTAAGACATCGATCTGTCCATAGCGCTGATAGAGCTCTTCTACCATATCTTGGACAGCTGATGAATCGGTGATATCAAGCCCGATGCATTCAGCCTGAGGATGGTCAGCATAGAGTTGTTCCAGTTTCTCTTGATTTCTCCCTAGGAGAATGAGCCGGTCCTCAGGAAGGAGTTTGACCATTTCCTGAGCCAGGCCTCCACTCGCTCCTGTGATGATGATAGTTCGCATCTTAGATCTCCACTTCTTCCAAGTCCTTGACCACATGGACCTTCTCAAACACAGTCGCAGCATCCTTGCGCAATTGACTGACGTCCTTGGAGAGGAAGCGGGCACTGATATGGTTGAGTAGAAGGCGTTTGGCTCCTGCTTCACGCGCCACTTCTGCCGCCTGCATATTGGTCGAGTGGCCATGCTTACGAGCAATCTTTTCATCGCCCTTGCCATAGGTAGACTCATGCACTAGGACATCTGCATTGACGGCAAGTCTGACGCTGGCATTGGTCTTGCGGGTATCGCCCAAGATGGTGATGATCTTACCATGTCGAGGGGCTGAGATATAGTCCGCAGCAATGATCTTGGTACCATCTTCCAGGGTAACATCCTGCCCATTTTTTGACCTGGCCAAAAGAGTGGTCCAAATGGAACACCCTGTCGCCTTGAGTTTGTCTGCGTCGAGGGTCCCTTCCAAATCCTTTCTGCATGACCCGGTAGCCGACACAGAAAAATGGTGTGGTCCAAGGCCTCGGCATAGACCGTGAACTTATCGGTCTCCATGATTTTCCCAAGAGAACCTTCATCGAACTCATGAAAATGAATCTTGTAAGGCAGGCGTGAACCGGAAACTCGAAGGCTGGTCAAGACAAAGGATTTGATCCCAATCGGTCCATAAATCTCTAGATCCGTCTGTTTCTTCATTGGCCTGAAAGGCGCGACTAGAGAGGAAACCTGGCAAACCAAAGATATGGTCCTCGTGTAAGTGGGTGATAAAAATCTTGCTGACCTTTCGAGGACGAATGCTGGTTTCTAAGATTTGGTTTTGTGTCCCTTCTCCACAGTCAAAGAGCCAAACTTCATTAATTTCATCCAAAAGTTTGAGGGCTAGACTTGAGACATTACGAGATTTGGACGGCTGTCCCGCACCCGTTCCTAAAAATTGAATTTCCATTGTATTCTTTCTAACTAATATAGATCATAGCAGTCCGATTTTTTGAACGAACGGCGATTTTTCCTGGGTAGGCCCTAGCCAATTGAGCTAATTCGTCCTGGTTGTAGCCAGTCAAGCGGATGCTGCCATCTGCCAGCTCTTCAAATTGAGACAAAGCTGACAATTCCCTGGTCTCCACCACCTCTTGATCCGTAACACGGCGCATCAAGATCAAGCCTTCTCTTCATAGACCAGGTAGTGAGGAAAGATCTGCGCAATCTCAAACAAGAGGTCCATGCTGATAGCTTCTGCTTGCTGGGCAAAGACTTGAGCCAATCCTTTCTCTCGGTAGCAAAATCCATAGGCCTTGCCAGACAGATTAAGACGGACAAAGGGTTTGTCCTCCTCAAAGCTGGGACTGATCTGATAGAGTTCAAAGGTCTCAGTGACTTGTTCATAGTAGTCGTTGCTGCTTCGGGGCTCTTTCTTTTGGTAAAGCTCAGCAAAATAGGCATTGATGACACTGGGCGGTGGCGTGATAAACTGGAGCTTTTGCTCTTCTGTCAATCCCGCTAAGACCCGCTCCAAATAGACCTTGTCTAGACTGGTATAGCCTCCATAGCTGAGAGCGATATTAAGATAATCCATGATGATAAAACTCCTCTAGTCTCCATGCATTTTTAGGGGCGATGTAGCCTGTTATGACCTCACCAGTTTCCTCATAGGAACGCTCAGCCAATATGGCAATGGTCTCCAATTCATGGATGCGGTAGGCTTGATCAAAAGGAACCTGAATCGTAAAGGGATGGAAGAGCTCCTGCATCTTTTCAAGTAGAATGTCCTGCAGTTTAGTCCGACTATCGGGATCCTTGGCCGAAACCAGGCGATAAGGTGTCTGAGTCGGAGTAAAGTCCGCGACTTTATCAGCCTTATTGTAGAGAGTCAAGCGTGGAATCTCCAGCATCTCCAAATCCTTCATAATCTGAAGAACCGTCTTCTCATGCTCTTCATGGTTGGGATCAGAGGCATCGATGACATGGACCAAGAGATCCACATTCTTGCTTTCTTCCAGGGTCGACTTAAAACTGGTCACCAACTCTGTCGGCAAGTCCTGAATAAAACCAACTGTATCTGTCAGAGTTACTTGTAGATTGCCTGTTAGATGGATGCTCTTGGTGGTGGCATCCAAGGTCGCAAAGAGTTCATCTGCCTCGTATTGGGTCTTACTGGTCAAGGCATTCATAATGGTTGATTTGCCGGCATTGGTATAGCCAATCAAGCCAATCTTAAAGATGGGGGATTCTAGGCGTTTTTCCCGGACCACTTCACGGTTCTTTTCGACCACCTTGAGTTGACGCTCGATATCGGTGATTTGATTGCGGACACCCTGCGGTTCAACTCCAACTGACTTTCTCCCGGTCCACGGGAACCAATCCCCCCGGCCTGACGGCTGAGCATGATCCCTTGACCCACGAGACGAGGTAAGAGGTACTTGAGCTGGGCCAGATGAACCTGGAGCTTGCCTTCGTGGCTTCGTGCCCGCATGGCAAAGATATCCAAGATTAGTTGCATCCGGTCAATGACCTTTACACCTAAGATTTCTTCTAAATTCACATTCTGGCGAGGGGTCAAACGGTTGTTAACGACAACGGTCGAAACCTCATCTGCATCGACCATTTGGGCAATCCCTTCTAGCTTCCCAGAGCCGACAAAGGTCTTGCTGTCGTACTTTTTCTCTTTGGGTGTAAACCCCGACGACTTCTGCCCCGGCTGTCTTGGCTAGACTGGCCAACTCCTCCATAGACATGTCAAAGTTTTCCATGCCTTGGAGCTCCACACCGACAATGAGGACCCGCTCCTGTTTTTTCTCAGTTTCTATCATCTAAAAATCTTTCTATATCTTGAAGGACCCGCTCCTTGAACCCTTCTTCTCCAATCTGGTAAAAATGAACTGTCATCCGATTGCGAAACCAGGTCAACTGGCGCTTGGCAAAACGGCGCGTGTTTTGCTTGAGCTGTTCAAGAGCCTCTTCTAAACTTTGCTCCCCCTTGAAATAAGGAAAGAGCTCCTTGTAGCCAATCCCCTTAGCCGCCTGAACCTCAGGATGGTTGTCATAGAGCCATTGGGCTTCTTCTAACAAGCCCTGCTCAACCATGAGATCTACCCGTCGATTGATGCGGTCATACAAGGCTTTAGCGATCATTGTCTAGACAGATGATATAAGGTTCATAGGCAGGGGCTTGATTTTCTAAGTCCTGACCGAAATGGGCGATTTCCAAGGCCCGCATAGCTCGTCTACGATTGATCTGCGGGATCTCAATTCCCTCTTTTGCTACTCGCTCAAATAGTTCTTCATCAGTGAGAGGAGACAAACTTTCTCGATAGGTTAGGATATCCTCGTGAGCAACATCCCTCCTAGGTGATAGCCTTCTAAGAGACTCTGGACATAGAGGCCTGTCCCTCCAGCAATAATAGGAAGGTGGCCTCGTTCTTGAATCTCCTCGATGGCTTGGCTGGCTTCTGTTACAAAAATCATAAGCTGAGTAGGTCTCTGTCACTTCACGAACATCGATCAGATGATGGGGAGCTGACGCCTGCTCTTCTGGACTAGCTTTGGCTGTTCCGATATCTAGGGTGCGGTAGACCTGCTGGCTATCTCCGCTGATGACCTCCCCGTTAAAGCGCTGGGCCACCTCGATAGCGAGGGCTGTTTTTCCCAACAGCGGTCGGTCCCACTATCACAATTATCTTGTTTTTCATCGTTTTTCCTTGCAAAAATCGCATTTTTTTCGTTACCATATATTATAACATAAAAATTTAAAGTTCTAAAAAGGAGAAATTCTCATGGCTAAAGGATTTGGTAAAGGTTTTGTTACTGGTGTTGCTGGTACAGTTGTCGCTGTAGCAGGTGCAGTTTCACATTCAAGAAAAAAAGTAATCGAGCCTGAAGAACAAAAAAAGCAGCTTTTCATCGAAGAAAACCGCAAAAAGCAAAGCACGTCGTCGTGTATCGCACTAATCAAACGAAAAACTCCGAAACCGAGTTTTTTGTGAATGTAGACAAACTATTTTTACATTACTAGCTAGATAATTTTTTTCAAAAAGTTATTTATTATTTAAGATTTTAAGCAAGTCAAAAACTTTCCGCTGTGAGAAAAGTGCTAGAAACACGATTGTTTCTAGTACACGGGAGTTTTGGAACCTTAGGTCCAAAATCTAAGTCATGGAACTTCGTAGAAGTTCCATGACGTCCGTACTCACCTAAGGAAAGTTTTTCAGAAGAATTTATCTTTAATCTAAAAACTCCGGAAAACCGGAGTTTTTTGTGTTCTTATCGTTCTTTCAACATCTTGGTTGCTAGGTCTAGCATCTCTACTGCCTTTTGGTAGTGCTCGTCCAACAAATCGTAGACGGCATCTTCCGATAAGACGCCACAGTAGACCTCTTCAGGGAAGTCTGGCTGATTTGACAATTCGACATCGTCCATGTAGACCTGGCTAGTGTAGTAATCGCGAAGGGCGATATAGTTAGACTGGCCAGCTTCTACCCGTTTCAAACATGCTTCAAGCTCTTCGATTAAGCCTTGGTAGATATTGAGATGACCTTCCATCTCTTGGATACGTTCAATTGGCGTCATGATGGATCCTTTCTATCTGCTAGAGAAACGACTTGCAACTGCTCACCGCCTAGTAAAATCAAATAGGATTCAACCTGCTCCACACCATATGAGCGACGGAGGGCTTCTGCGTAGAGTTCCAGTTGGGCTTGGTAGCGATCTAGCAATTCCTGAGGGATTCCGGTAACGATCTGTCTTGTAGTCAAAGAGAAGGATCCGATCTTTCCAACAGTAGGTAGCCGTCTAAGATCCCCGGACCACAAAAGTCCTGGCCACTAGCTGGATCCGTCTTGAGCATGGCAAAGGGTGCTTCACGATGGACCTTGTCTGACTCTTTGAGCAAGAGTTGTCCCAAGTCGGTCTGGAAGAAAGCCAAAGACCTTCTTGAGGTCGATCCGCTTCTTGACAGCCGGACTGGCATTGACCTCTTGGAGAACCATTGCTAGGCTCTCCATGGTTGGAATCGTCGTCAATGGGATCCGTTGCATCAGTTCGTGCAGGGCACTACCGACTGCCGCCCCTGTCACAGCTTCTTCCTTGCCAAAGGTTGGAAACTCAAAGCTTGGTAAGGCAAGATCTGCTTTTTTTCCATGAGGTCCACTCCGTCGATATCTTGGATAGGTTCATAGAATTTCTTAATTTGGCTCGGAGTCCGCACACTCGGAAGTTGGATGGCTGCTTGGTATTGGGTGTTGAGCCGGTCCACTGATTCTAAGACGTCTAAAGCCCGGCGGATCTCATCTGATTGGCGGTTGTCCTTGAGGTCATCGACTGGGAGGACGTCTTCAACTCCAAGTGACCGATTTGCTCCGGCGTCAAGTCTTGGTCGGTCACAAAGCGGGTCTGATAGGCCAAGTGTTGCTGGGCAAAGACTGATTGAATGGCATAAAGCCAGTCTTGGAAACAATTGATCTCCTTACGAAGAGCTGGGCTCAAGCGTCCATTGACACTGGTTCCCCATTTTTTCTCTTCTAACTTATCCTGCCGGCCCTTGCCCACCAGATAGAGCTTGCGCTCTGCTCGGGTCATAGCGACATAGAGAGGCGCATCTGTTCCGACAAGGTCGCTAGACGAATTTCCTCGACATTTCGCTGGTAAGGCAGGGTCTCAATGACCAAGCGTACCGACTCGGGAAGTCCCTCTTGATCAGACTCGATAGGGAGATTCGCAACATACTTGATCCCGACCCCATTTTTCCGACTGATGACAGCATTGGTAGATAGTTCCTTGCCGACAAACTTTTTGTCAGTATTGAGGATAAAGACATAAGGAAACTCAAGTCCCTTGCTCTTATGGATGGTCATGAGTTGGACAGCATCCTTAGGAACTGCCTGAGCGACATTGGCCAAGTCGTGCTGGTTTTCCAAAATCTTATCAATCATGGAGATGAAAGCGTGGCAAACCTTTGAAAACTAGAGCTTTCGAAAGTCATTTGCCCGAAGAGTCAAGGCATAGAGATTGGCCTGCCGTTGGGCTCCATTTGGCAGGGCACCCACATAATCATAATAGTGGCGATCCTGGTAAATCTTCCAGAGCAGGTCATAGAGAGAATGCGTCTGAGCATAGTCACGCCAGGCATCCAGTGTCTCCATAAAGCGGGTGAGCTTCTCTCTCAAGCTGGAATCGATCAAATGAGGAGCACTCCCTGTCTGGTCTAGGGCGTATTGCAGTTTCTCATAGAGATTCTCTGCCTTCTTGCCTTCACCTCTCTGTAAGGCTAAACGGGCCAACTGGTCCTCGTCAAATTCAAACATGGCTGATTTCATGAGGGCTACCAAAGGATAGTCCTGTAAGGGATTGTTAATGGTCCGGAGGGTATCCAAGAGGACCATGACCTCAACCGACTGGAGGTAGTTTTCCTCTCCCCCGTCCGCAACGATAGGAATCTGATAGGCTTCAAAGGCTGAAAGCACCTTGTCGTTCCGGGTCCGAGAAGCCGTTAAAAGCGTCATATCCTTGAAAGGTACACCCTCTTCATTGTGGAGGCGGATGATCTCCTTGATGACCAAAAGGACTTCACCTGAGGATAGACTATCCCCTTCTTGCTCCTCGTCTTCACCTGTTTCATCCACTTCCTGACTGCCATCATAGAGCAGGAACTCTGTCTCATAGGCCGGTGTCGGCTCTTTCTTATCCGGATTGCCCTGCAATCAAGCGATGGCTCTGGTCATAGAGAATTTCTCCAACTTCCTCATCCATGAGGCGTTCAAAAGACATGGTTGGTCGCTTCTAAAACCTCTACATGGCTACGGAAATTCTCCTTGAGCAGAATCAACTTTGCCATCTGCCCCTTCTTCTTGGTAGGCCTTAAACTTGTCATTAAAAAAATCTGTGGGTCTGCCTGACGGAAGCGGTAGATAGACTGCTTAATATCTCCCACCATGAAGCGGTTGTGGCCATTGGACAAGAGCTCCAACATCCGCTCTTGAGTATGGTTGGTATCCTGGTACTCATCGACCATGACCTCGTGGTAGCGCTCCTGATAGAGCTTGCGGATATGAGGAAATTCTTCTAGAATCTGGATGGCAAAATGGCTGATGTCGCCAAATTCAAAGGCATTTTCCTGCTTTTTGCGCTCTAAATATGCAATCGAGAAAGCTTGGACAAAATCCCTAAGCAAGACCAGCAAAGGCATGGGCTCATCCTTGAAGCGAATCTGATAGGTTAGTTGATAGTGCTGGGAAGCTGCTGCCCGCAAGGCTTCGATGCGTTCTTTGCGTTCGTCATTGAAGGCAGTAGCTAACTCTTTCAGGTCTTCTTTTCGTGTCGTGATGGTCAGACTTCGTCCTCCGCTGGCACGGGAGATTAAGACCACCCGCTCCAAGACCTCAAAAATCGCTTCCTGGCTGGGTTTCTCATTGAGACTAGCAATCAAGTCTTGAATAGCGGTGACATTTTCTTGGTACTTGGCCCCTGAAAATGCTTGTCCTTCATTAGCCAGATGGAAAGTAAAGAACGATTCCAATTCAAAGAGTTGCTCTTTTACCTCTTGGGCTAACTGGTCCAAGGCTTCATCATAGTCCAGGTCCTGATAGCCTTTGAGGAAGGACTCCTCAAGCCAGGCTTGGGGATCCGCAGTGGATTGGAGGAAGTCTATCAGGGCATAAACCTGGTCCTTAAAACCAGCTAGCGACTTGCCCTTTCCTGTAAAGTTCTTGACCAGACGACTAAAGAGGCGGTCGGTCCCTTGCTCCTCATAAAAGCGCTCAAAGACTTGTTCAAAACAATCATTCTTGAGCAAGTACTGCTCGCTCGCGCTTTGGAGGATGCGGAAAGTCGGCGAGAGGCCTAATAAATAGCCATATATAGAGACCAGGCGTTGCGTGAAGGCATCCATGGTTCCTATATCACTAGTTGGTAATTCTGCAATTTGTTGGGCCAAGTGGTGCTTGAGCTCCTCATCCTGGCTAGCCTTGAGACTTTTCTCCAACTCTTTTTCTAACCGTTCCTTGAGCTCGGTCGCTGCCTTTGACGGTAAAGGTCGAGATGAAACAATTGCTGGATGGAAATTCCCCGGTGCAATTGATCCAGGATCCGTTGGACCATGACGAAAGGTCTTCCCAGAACCAGCCGAAGCCGAGACTAGGATATTGGTCCCTGACGAATAGATGGCTTCTATCTGCTCAGGGGTCCGCTTTTTGTTCCTTGTCAGACTGGGCCTCCTGGACTTTGGAGGTCTTGAATCTGACCGGGACTTAAAAATTCAATTGGTTTCATTGATTCAATTCCTCCTTCATTTTTTTCTATCCAGGCCTGGCGGAGCTTGTCACCGACTGGGACGTTTCTCATACTGACTTAGATCCAATTTTCTCCAAGAAGCGAGCTTGTCCCTAGGTGGAGATTGGCTTCAAATCCCTGTAATCGACTTTGTATTGTTCTACATACGGAGCAATGCTTCGACCATTTTTCAGTATAAGGGTTGATAGCAAAAGTTACCAGACAAAGATACCCTCTGTCGCTTGTTGATAGAGATGGGCATTGTAGAGCAAGAGCAGGTCTAGCTCCTCTTGACTCAGCAGCATAGCCTTGTTTTTTTCTCATAGTTCTCCCCTAGTTGGCTGGCCTGATCTGCCAAGAAAAAGGCCCCTTGTATTGCTGGGATTTTTAGAACGGCTTGGACAGCATCATCGACCGCCTTGGTATCCTTGAGAGGCACCAAAGGATCCATCATCTGCAAAGTACATGGCTCCGAAAATCCCCTTGTCAGGATCAAACGCCTGAAAGTCTTTGATAGCAGATAGATAAGTTGGCAACTGGGAGTTGAGGCCATTATAGAACTTCTCAAAGTTAAACTTGGTCTCACTGGACTTGTAGTCCACCACTCCCAAAGCCCCTGTGTCAGATAGCCGATCAATCCGATCGACCTTGCCCCTTGACCAAGAGCGGACGACCATCTTCTAAGGGTTAAGAAGGGACGATCTGCCTGGCCGAAGAGAGCTTCTTCTCCAATGGTTTCAATGCTGTCATTGTGAGCGAGGACACGACCAGTCGCCCGAGCTGTATCCAGGAGCAATTCTTTTGAAAAAGCGGCCATAGCATTCTCCTGATAAAGGAGGGCAAACTCTGTCTCCTGGCTGGTTTCGCGAATGGCCTTGTTCAAGCGCTCATCAAAATCTCCTTCTGAAGGATCTTTCAGCACCCGTTCAAAAATACGGTGCAAGAAATTCCCATGGCTTCTCGCGTCTGGGCGCAAGTGCCACTCCTCCTGCAAACCTAGGACATAGTGGAGATAATAGCTGTATTGGTTTTGGTAATAGGTGTTGAGAGCTGAGGCAGATAAAGACAGAGCCTGCCCTTTTGGATAAAGGACTTCCAGCGTCTCATCCTCTAAGACCTTGGTCGTCAAGCTGTGGCTGATTTGCGGGATATGCAAGCCTTCTGAAGCTAATTTCTTCCGAAGGACGCGAATGGCAACTGCCCAGAAGGTCGCTTCTTCCTTGCTCAACTCCTGGTCAATTTCTCCCTGGTGCAATTCAATCAGTCGAGCTAAGAGGGCCTGGTAAGACCCCATATCTTCACTAGAGGCCCTTGCCTTCTTCTCAATGACGGGTAGAGCAAGCGGTGCCTTGGTCAGCTCGAGCAAGTAAGGGGACATCTTATCGTCCACCTCATTGACAAGAATAGGGCTGGATAAGACCAGCTGTTTGGTGGCCGCATTGAAGAGAGATAGGGCGACGAAGCGATTCTTCCGTAAGTTGTCCTGACTGGCAATTTGGAGATTAGCCTGTTGGTCTGAAGCTTGGTTCAGGACCTGACGCTCCTCATCCGTCAGCAAGGATTGGTCCTTGGCAATCTTAGGGAAACGCTCCTGGGTCAAGCCAATGGCATAGACATAAGGAGCTGATAAGGGCTCAATCAAATCATAGGACTGGACTGTCACCACATCCACTGTCGCTGGGACCGTTCGATAACTTGCCAACAAGATCCCTGACAAGAGAAGGCTAAGAAAATCATCTAAGGTCACCTTGATTTGATCAAAGACCTGGGCAAATTGTTCTAGCACATGGCTAAAGGACTTCCAGACCTGGTCATAGCGTTCCATCTCCTGTTCAGAGCCACGACTGGCTAACTGTTGCATGTTTTGCGCCAACTGGGCATCTTGACAAAACTGGGCAAACTTTTTCAGTAGCCCCTGGCTGGTCTGGCTCTTGGTCTTGTAAAAATCCTGAAGGGGACCGATGACCTGCTGGCGAATCTGGTTGAGACGCTCTAGGTCAAATTTGTCCTGGTGGTTGGCTGTAAAAGTCACGAGAAAAAGGCAGCCAGACCCTTGATCTCTGCAAAGCGAACATATTGTTCAAAATGGTCGATGTCCTCTCGTGTTAGCGTCCCATAGAGCCCTGTCTTCAAGAGATTGACCACATCCTCGGTCAAAAACCGATAGCGACGAAGACGGTCCAAGGATTCCACCCATTGGACCAGGGGATGCTGGGACATGGACTCACTCTTTCCAAGATAAAAGGGAATCTGGTACTGGTCAAAGATGGTTTTGAGCTGGAGCTGATAAGCATCCACATCCCCCAAGAGGACTCGAATATCTTTGTAACGAGCTCCCTCATACAGACGCTGGCGAATGGAGCGGGCTACAGCCTCTAATTCTTCCTTTTGATGGTTACAGGTCCAAATCTCTACTGCTTCTCGATCTTGATCAGACAGCTCACCCTCTACCTCTGTAAAGTCATAACGAGCTTCCAAGATCCGCGTCATACGACTAAAGGCATCCTCTTTTCCTTGACCGACATAGCTTGGCGTGACCTGGTAGGTCCTAGCCAAGTCTAGCAGGAAGTCGACACTGGCCTGGTAGAGGTTTCCTTCACGAAAGGTCGAGCGATAGGCTTTCTCACTGGCGTATGCCCCAATAATGATCTCGACGCCCTTGTCGTGCAGTAAATGAACCAGGTAGTCCTCCTCGGCTGAGAAACGGGTAAAGCCGTCAATCACTAGAGCCAAGTCTTTTAACTCCTCATCCAAATCTCCCTTGATAAGGTGAGAGGCAAAACTAGCCAACTTAGACTCAGACTCAAAAGAACCTGCAACTAACTGGTCTTGAACAGCCTTCAAGATATGGATCAAGTCTTCTCTCTTCTCCTGATCTGGCAAGGCATCCAAGTCGGATGCTGTCATCTGGGCTGTCTGCAACTCATGAAAGAGCTGGATCAATTGTTGGATAAACTGGGGATCCTTCTTAAGACGGGCATAAACCTTGAGCTCTTCATCCGGCATCTGAGAAAGCACCTTAAAAAAGAGCATGCCGAGACCGATATCATCGAGCGACTGCTGCTGGTGACTTTCATTAAGTGTAAAATAGCGTGCCATCTGAGCAAAGCGCGTAATGGTGATGGCAAAAGAAGCCTTCTGGTCTAGGAGTTGCAAGACTTTGCGCTCCTTCTCAAAAGATAGAGAGTTGGGCGCGATATAAAAGACCCGCTTCCCTTCTTCAACCAATCGATTGGCCTCATCCACCAAGACCTGGGTTAAAGGGGTTCGAATATCTGTATAGACTAATTTCATAATGTTAGGATTCCTGTAAAATGATAGTTCTATTATACCATCTTTGCGCCTTTTCTACAGGGATTTTCCCATCATTCAGGAGTTTCAAAGCAGATAAAAAACTGGACAAAACGTCCAGTTTTTCAAGGATTTTATTAACTCCCCCAGTTAATCAAGAGATAGAGCAAGCTAGATCCAAACATATCGGCCAAGGCATGCATGAGGAAGAAAGGCAAGAGGTTTTTTACCACCTTCTTATACATAACGTAATAAAAGAGTCCATAGACAACTCCAATTACCACTGCCCAGAGCAAACCTTGGTAGGTATGGAAGGAAATCCCGAATCAAGAGTCGAATAAGCCAGTGCCCACCACTTGTACTTGTCATTAACAGATGTCATGACTCCTAAGAAGAAGAACTCTTCGTAGAAACCATTCAGCAAGGCATAAGCAATCGCCATGGGACTAAGCGCTAAGAACTTGTAGATAATCTGCATGGGATCGATATATGGGAGGAGATTGATATTGAAGTAATCGTACTCTCCACTTACTGTCGTTACAATGTCCCCAAAGAAACCAACGATGGCAAAAAGAAAGGGAACCCAGAGCAAGGTCGACCACTTAAAACGGATCGGTAGTTGCTTGAAGTCAAAACTCCGCAGAAGCAAGTAACCTACTGCTAGGGCTAAAAGCATCAGCTGTAAAGTAAAGTTACTGGAGTAGGCAGCTCCCATCTCGTTGCTGTATTGAGTTGCTCGTTTCAGTAGACTGTGGTGACTGTTTGAGCAACTGGTTGAAGACTGGCAAGGAAGAGTTCTGTAGACCAGACAATAAACTGCCCAAACATGATCGCAGTCACAATAGCGATATCATACCATTTGAGCTCTTTTTAATGGCTTTTTCAGGTCGTATAAATTTAAGAATGTTCATCATTCATCCTTCTATTCCCATAATGGAAGTATTTTTTGATAGTTCTACTATAAATAGAATATGCTTAAAGAAACTTTAATTCTTAGTTAGTAATAAAATCGTATCAGTAAAGAGGCTGAGACAAAAGTCCTAGCCTCTCAATTGTCTTTAGATTGTCGAGCAAGACGCAGTGGTTGAGTGGGCTCTACTACGCTGATTTCATCAGCTTTTACAGCCCCTACTCAACTGTGCGGAGTGGGATGACGAAATCGAATTCTAACGAATTACCGATTTCTGTCCCACTCTCTTAGTTCCTTTCCTCTAAGAGGTCTTGGATTCTATCCAGATACTGGTTGTCTGTCACCGCCATCACGCGCACCCCTTCTGGCCAGATAAAGTCGGGACCAATCTGACTTCGCAAAGGCTGGTCTTCCGCATCTCGATAGCCAATAATATTGAGTTGATATTGGTCTCTGATTTCCAAGTCCTCGGATGCTTTTTCCTACCCAGCTAGCTGGAACCGTAAACTCGACCACCACCACTTCTTCATCCAACTGGAAAAACTTCAATCCCATGTTGGAAGAGGATCATCTTAGCTAGAGACATTCCCCGCTTCTACCTCTGGTAGGATGACCAAATCAGCCCCAATCTTCTCAAGGACTTCCTTGGTCACTTCATTCTTGACCTTGGCAATGACATGCTCGACGCCAAGTGACTTACAGTGCATGACAGCCAGCACACTGGACTCCAGGTTTTCACCCGTCGCGATCACGACTGTGTCACAGTTCCCAATATCTGCTGCATCCAAGAGGTCCAACTCCGTAATGTCTCCAACAATTCCAGTTGTAATCATGGATTCATACTGATTAATCACATCTGCGTGATCATCAATTGCAATAATATCCACATCCTGATCCTGCAAGGTTTTCAGGACACTCTGTCCAAAAATTCCTAATCCTAAAATTCCAATGGTTCGATTCTCCATAAGTTTCTCCTATCCGATAATGATGTCTGCCTTGGCATACTGCAAGGTATCTGCTTTCTTGGCTTGGTAATTGTTCAAGCTAACCATGAGGGTCAAAGGACCAATCCGTCCGATAAACATGAGGACCATGATAATGCCTAGTCCCGCTCCATTTAAGGTTGAGGTTACATTGGCGGTCACTCCCACTGTCGCTAGAGCGGATACCACCTCAAAGACCAAATAAATAAAGCGTTGGCCATCCGGCGTCACCAAACAGATTCCTAATAGCCCCACTAAGAAGGTCAACTGGAAAATCACCGCCGTCCCAAAGGAACGTTGAACAATGTCTGGTGAAATCGTACGTTTTCCTAAATTGGTATGTGGTAGCCCCAATAGTTCCTTCCGAGCCAGGAGCAAGAGGACCAGGAAGGTGGTGATTTTCATGCCCCCTGCTGTCCCACCTGGTGCTCCACCTAAAAAAACATCTGCAAGAGATAGACGAAGAGCGTCACTGGTCGGACTGCTGTATAATCTAAGGAAGCAAAACCAGCTGTCCGCATGCTGACGGTTTGGAAAAAGCTGACTAAAATTTTCTCTCCCAAGGGGAGGGCCCCAATGGTTGCCGGATTATCAAACTCGGTCAAGAGACTGGTGACTGTCCCAAAGAGGAGGATCGCAGCTGTTAACCAAAGAACCACCTTGGTATGGAAGCGAAGAGTCCGCCGTCCTGATTGATTGCGAGCCTTGGTAGCGAGGTCAAACCAAACCATAAAGCCCAAGCCCCCAGTAATAATAAGGGCAGACAAGGTCAGGTTCACCAGCCAATCGGTCTGGAAACTCATCATACTATCGCCCCCAAAATTATCGAAGCCCGCATTACAAAAAGCTGAAATCGCGACAAAGATGGAGTTAAAGATTCCATGGCCCCAACCAAAGCGAGGAATGAAGCGAATCATGAGGAGCAAGGCCCCCAGTCCTTCGATGGTAAAGGTGGTTATGAAAATAGAACGGACAAAACGGGCCAAGCTCTGGTTATTGCTAAAGCTAAAGCTGTCCCGAATGGTCTGTCGGTCCTTGTAGCTGAGCTTTTGACGACTTTCCATAAAGAAGAGACCGATAAAGGTCAAGATCCCCAGGCCACCGATCTGAATCAAGAGCATACAGATTAACTGCCCCCAGGCATTGTAGGTCGAGGCTACTGATTGGGTAAAGAGCCCTGTCACACAGACCATGGAGACTGCTGTAAAAAGGTGGTCAACATAACCTGCTTTTGAGCTTGCTTGCTGGACAAAAGGCAGACTCAATAAGAGGGAGCCAATTAAGATAACCAAGACAAAGCTGAAAAAAATCCTCCTTGCTGGAGACAGACTTTTCATCTTGGACTGCCATTGTTTTAAAAATAATTTGACTAACATAGCTTCATTGTACCATAAAAAGTGAATAGACCTACAAGTGATGAACCATTTCTAGGCACAATTCTAAGGCTTTAGTGAATGCTTCAGATCCCCAGTCACGCTGGTCATAATTTTCCAGGTCTGCAAGAGAATCTGCGGTAAATAGGATCAAGCCCCAAACCGCATCACGAAGCTGGGCTACTGCTGCCAATGAGGCGCACTCCATCTCCACAACGCTACACCCTTCTTCAATGCGATAGGCCACCTTGTCAGGCGTTTCTCGATAAAAGCCGTCTGTCGACCAGGTCATCACTTCTTGATAGGGAATGGACGCTTGTTTTAGAACCCTTTCAATGGCAGTCAGTGCTCGACGATCCACTTCTATATAACGAGAAGGTGCTACATAATGGTAACTGGCTCCCTCATCTCGCAAAGCCTTGGTCGGGATTAAAAAGGCATTTTCTTCCATTTCCACCAAGACGCCACAGCTTCCTGAGGAAATAATTTTCTTCACCCCATAGCCGATCAACCAATCCATGAATTGAGCTGCAGGGGCAGATCCGACTGGCGCTTGCGCCAAGCAGATATCCTCTCCTTGGTGCTCCATGACATAAACCGGATAGGTCTTGGTAGCTGAGACAAGCTAGCTACTTGCTTAGCACCAACAGCTTTTGCAAAGCAATCAATCTCATCCTCCAAGAAAGCATACACACATTTTTCAGGTAGGTGCAGATCAAGCCCCTCATGGGTCGGCATAATGACTGCCTGCGGGTTGTCGTCAAACTCTAAAATAGGAATTTCATGTTTATGGATCATCTGTTGCCTCCAAACTTGTTTGTAACATTATATAAGTCCATCTAGTCTGTGTCAAGGAGAGGTAGCGAAAAGGACTATTTTCCTTCCACAGCAACTCCCCATATAACTGAATACCTTCAACTATGATATAATGGGGACAGTACAAGGGAGGAAACCAATGTTACAAGAACTAGCCTTTACAGGTCAATGGAGACACTATCAAAAACGTGTTCTCGATAAGAGTGACGCTTTTATGGCGGATGGTCACCTGCATTTGGTAGCAGCTCCTGGCTCTGGAAAAACAACCTTGGGTATCGAATTTATCCGGCGCTTTGGGCAACCAACCCTGATTCTGGCACCTACGGTCACGATTCGTCAACAATGGGTTGACCGGATTGTCCAAGCATTCTTGAAAGACAAAAGCCAAGCGGAGCAATTGATCTCTCAGGACCTTAAACATCCTAAGCTGATTACAGTTGCTACCTATCAGGCCCTCCACAGTGCCATGAATCAAGTCGTTGGCCAATCGCAAATCGAGGATACCGATGACCAGGCAGAGATTGAAACATTTGATTTCAAAGGCTTTGACATCTTTTCTACTTTCAAAGAAATCTCACTTGGAACCCTCTGTTTAGATGAGTGTCACCACCTGCGCAATGAATGGTGGAAGAGTTTGGAAGCCTTTCGCCAAGCCTTCCCTGACTTAAAGATGATCTCCCTCACTGCTACCCCTCCCTATGAAGGGGACCCTGCTCTTTGGGAACGCTATATCCGCATGTGTGGTGAGATTGATGAGGAAATCACGGTTCCCGAATTGGTCAAGGAAGAGACCCTTTGTCCCCACCAAGACTATGTCTACTTTGCCTTTCCAACCAAGGAAGAGCAGGCTCAGTTGGACGCCTTTAGCCAACAAAAGAATGCTCTCTTACAACAATTGACTTCCGATCCCCTCTTTTGTCAACACCTGCAATCCTGTCAGGCCTTATCTGGACAGATCAGTGATGATGAATTGCTCAATGAGCCCAAGTATCTCTCTGCTACCCTGATCTTTCTTCGGAGCAAGGGAATCGCCTTTCCCAACCGTTTCCAGGACCTTTTAGGAGCTAAAAAACTACCTGCCTTCACCATGGACTGGCTTGAAACTCTTCTGCAAGGCCTGCTCTTTTCAGGTGCCTCACTGGTACAATCTACCAGAAGAATACGATAAAGCAACTCCTCCATGAATTAAAAAGCGACTAGCTTAATCGATCGAAAACAAGTCAAACTGGTCCGCAACAAAAAACAAGACCTCCTGCTGAACCAATCCCTTGGAAAACTCAATGCGGTTCGAGAGATTTTCAAGGCGGAATACCAGGCTCTTGGAAGCCAACTGCGCCAACTGGTTTTAACAGACTATATTCGCCAAGACTTTGAAGTTCATCTAGGGGACAAGGACGCCCAATTCACTCAGTTGGGAGTTCTCTCGTATTTTGAATCCATTCGCAGGGAAAGCATAGAGCTAACGACCCCTCCTGCCATCGCTGTCTTAACAGGTACTATCGTCATCATCCCAACAGTTGCTAAGCCAAAACTAGAAGAGCTTCTAGGAGCGAATCGACTGACTTACCAAAATGTCGGCCAATTATCTCCTGATGACTTTCTCAAGATTCGCTTGGTTGGTTCTCAACATGATTTGGTGACAGCTGTGACTCAGCTCTTTCAAGAGGGACTCATCCAAGTCGTGATTGGAACCAAGTCCCTTCTAGGAGAAGGCTGGGATGCTCCTTGTGTCAATTCCCTGATCCTAGCTAGCTTTGTCGGTAGCTTTATGCTCAGCAACCAAATGCGAGGCCGTGCCATCCGAGTGTGGCCTGAGGATCCAGACAAGACCAGTAACATCTGGCATCTGGTCTCCATCAATCTTTCCTCAAAGAAATGGTATGAAAAGTCAGATCTTGAAAAGGAAGAGATCGAAGCCATCACTGATCAACTGAAAGAATACAGTCCTGATCTAGAGCTTTTAGAGAGACGGATGAAGCAATTTTTAGGCCTCCACTACAAGGAACCCTTTATCGAATCCGGAATCGAACGTCTATCCTTTGACAATATCCGCTATACTAAAAAACAGTTACAGAAACTCAACGAAGAGTCCTTAGAGCGCTCCACTCATCGTCAAGAACTTCGGGATGGCTGGCAAAAAGCTCTTCCGATTCTTGAGAATATGGAGATTGCAAACGAGGTACAAGTGGATAAACACTTCCTGCCTCTGGCCCTATTTTTTGATGCCAGAAAGCTAGCTCGCTGGCTGACGGCTGCTGCTTTGACCGATGCTTTCGCCAACCTTATTTACTACTCACATAGAGGTGGAAGGAACACTGTTTCTCTTATTCTTCTATTCGTCTTAGCTGTTCTCGCACTCCTTGCTTGGCTACGCTACTACCTCTATAAGAGTCCTTATAAACGCATGGAAGTATTTGGAGAAGCTGTCCGTCAAGCCTTATTAGCTTCTGGCCAGATTCAAACCCAGGAGACCCGCATCCAAGTGGTCCGAGATAGGAAGGATGCCATCAACACGCTGATCTATATGAAGGGCGGAACCATGCGAGAGAAAGAACTCTTCTCGCAAACCATGATCGAATTTTTCGCACCGATTGAAAACCAGCGTTACATCCTAAAAGCTCAGGAAAAAGTATCCGACCAGACAGAATACTTCGCCGTGCCAAGCCTCTTTGATAAGCGAAAAGAGGAGGCCCAAGCCTTTGTCGAGCAAATCCGAAAGAGCCTAGGTAAGTATGACCTCGTCTATACCAGAAGCGCCGAAGGCCGTGCTGTTCTTTTAGATGCACGCATCAAGGCCTTAGCTAACAAACAAGAGCGCACCTTCACCAAGAAACAAGTGATGTCAGATTTGAAATAAGAACTGATTTCAGATTAAAAAAATTCTAGTAGACAACCTCTACTAGAATTTTTTTGTTACTCAATGACAATCATAGCTTGATGGTCTTGCGTTCGTCCATATCTTTATAGGCTTGGTCGATTTCTTCTAAACTATAGCTGTGTGTAAAGACGCGGCCTGGATTGATATCTCCGTCAAGCACTGCTTTCAGCAAGAACTGCTTGTCATAGGTGGTGACAGAGGCTGCTCCACCTGCCACTGAAATATTTTGGGCAAAGGTCGAACCTAGAGCACGGTTATTGTAGTGAGGCACACCGACAAAACCTAAACGTCCACCATTGTGAAGAACCCCAAGGGCCTGATCAACAGCTGCTGCGGTACCGACACATTCAAGAGCGGCATCTGCTCCTCCTCCAAGGATTTCGCGTACCTTAGCGATCCCTTCTTCCCCGCGCTCCGCTACGACCGCTGTCGCACCAAATTCTAAAGCCATTTGTTGACGGTCTTCGTGACGGCTCATGAGGACAATTTGCGATGCCCCCCGCATCTTAGGCGCGATGACAGCACATTGCCCCACGGCTCCGTCCCCGATGACAACCACTTTGTCGCCCCGTTTTACATGAGCCACACGCGCCGCATGGTAGCCCGTCGGCATGACATCTGCCAGCGTCAAGAAGGATTTGAGCATGGCTTCTGTATAATCAGATGGTTGCCCAGGGATTTTGACAAGGGCCCAGTTGGCGTATTCAAAGCGCATGTACTCTGCTTGAACCCCATCAGACCAGTTGGTGCCGATATGGCGGTCACAGGTCCCATCATAGCCAGCACGACAAGCATCACACTCCCCACAACCATGAGTGAAAGGGGCGATGACAAAGTCTCCCGGTTTCACCGTTGTAATAGCTTCTCCGATTTCTTCCACGATCCCAATGGCTTCGTGACCACTATTTTGATGGCCCTGCTTCAATATCTGGATTGCGGTAGCTCCAGAGATCAGATCCACAGACACAGGTGCGAACGATGCGGAGAATGACATCATCTGGTGCTTCGATGTGTGGACGCTCCACTTCTACAAGGCCCACTTGCCCAGCTTTTGTATAGACTGTTTTTCTTCATAGGGAACAACCTACTTTCTATTGCTTACTTGACCTATAGTATACACTTTTTTTATCGAGCTCTAGCCCACTTCCTGATTTAAAACTCCATCATTTAATCATATTTTTTCCATACTTCTTTTTCAAGCATTTTTCTTAACTAGATATGGGCATCTTGACATTCTCTCGACCTTTTTTAGCAATCAATTTTTTGACGAAATCAGGCATCTGAATATCTTTTTCTGCTTCCAAAATCTGACCTATACTTGAAGGAGCTTCCAACTCATCAAAAGTCTCTAGCTTAGGTTGATAGTCACTATAGTCACCATCTATATGAGACTGAATGGTTGAAAGAAGGGCTTTAATCAAACGAGAATCGCTATTTGGCATAGGAGGACGGTGATAGGCCACACCAAGCTCATGACAAAGCTCCTTACACTCCACATCATTATCAAAAAGAACCTCAATATGCTCACTAATAAAAGGCAATCGGAACAAAAATATAGTGGTTCGGGTGTTCACTCTCATCTCGCAGATATTCTAAGACATCTGGTTTAATCCAAGGAATACCTATATCACTCTCACTCTGCCATGTATTAGTGTACTGTTCTTCCTTTAGCCCTAAAATCTCCGCAATCAGGCGACTATTGTCATAAATCTGGTCGATATAGGGGTCACCGAAATCTATTGCCAAAACTGGGACACTGTGGGCTGAAAAAATCACCCTAAAGCTGTCATCTCCAATCTTATCTAAAATCTTTTGGATCTCATCAGCCCAATAGTGGAGTAGGTCATGTTCACGGTACCAATCCTTGATAATTTGGAACTTCATCTGATCACTTTCTAAAAAATTTTTCATAGCCCATGACAGAATAGTAAGAATAATGAGGCTCTAAAATCAAGCACAAACATTCTTCAATTCCGTCATTCTCCATCTCTTTGATTACATCAGTGATAAAAGGGCGGGAAAATTTGTTAGCAAAGTAAACCGACGCTTGATTTCCAAGAGCAGTAGCAACCATGTCCACTTCTTCTCTAGTTATCCTTTGGAGTGGGGTTCCACCGATTCGGACGTAATTGTCATATAAAGTCTGAATTTCATGTGGTTCAGGACGAACCCCACGGCGTATATTTGTGAAAAATTCCGCTACTCCTTCATAGGTAATCTCTTCTGGTGACCCAAAAGTCATCATCAACACAGCTCTTTTACTCATAACTACTCCTTACTATATACTTTCCACTATTTTACCATGAAAAGGATTTCTTTAGGAAGCTCTTTTATAAATCATTTGGAAGAAGCAACTAATTTTCTAGGTAAATACACAAGCTATTAAAAGAAATCATTCAAAGAAAGTGGAACAAATATCTTTTTATGTCCAATCCGATACTGTATTATTCTTTGAAAACAACATCTATTTGAAATGACCATCTTTCATGTAAGGAGAGAAGGTTTGAATCCCTTTCTAAGAATTTCTACACAATAGAAAAAGTGGATAAAGAAACATTCTTCTATCCACTTTATTGTTTACAGCTTTTATTCGCTACGTAAAGATTCCACTGGGTCTTTCTTTGCGGCGATGCGTGAAGGGATGAGACCAGCTAACATGGTAAGGACAATGGAGATACCGATCAGGATGAGCGCTGCTTCCCATGGTAACTGCGCCACGTTCTCCACGTTAGTCATTTTCGCAACGACGGCATTGATTGGAAGTGTTGCAAGGAGTGTAATTCGATACCGAGCACTCCGGAAATAAATCCTTCGATGGCTGTTTCGGCAGTGAAGATACGACGGATATCTTTCTTCGAAGCCCCCATTGCACGTAAGATTCCGATTTCTTTTGTACGTTCGAGAACCGAGATGTAGGTGATAATCGCAATCATAATCGATGATACGATGAGCGAGATGGCTACGAAACCAACGAGTACGGTTGTAATCACGCCCACCATTGTCGTAATCGAAGACATGATGGTTTGAATATCGTCGGAGTAGGCGAGCACTTTGTCGTCTTCGCCAGCGTCTTTTTTCGCCGTGTTATAGGCGTTGATGAAGTCCTTCAACTCTTGTTTTTTTGTTGGAAGGAAGAGGTGTAGAACTCGATGGCGACCCGGTTTGGATTTGTCGATGACACCCAATTTCGCGAGATTTTTCCTCGTAAGTGGCGACTGAGTTTTTCGTTGTATTGTTGGATGTATTGTGCTTGTTGTTCAGGCGTCAATTTGACCAACTGGATTTTTTCTTCTTCGGTTAAATCAGCAGAATTGAATGGTTTTGGATCTTTGGCAAATTCTTTTCCAGTAAATACATTGATAGTTGGGTTAGCTTCTTGCTCCTTCACGATGTCACTGTTTTGAATTTGTTCAGAAGTGTAATCGATCAGGGCGCTTGTATAAGCCACCCCACCAGAAGGAGAGTTCACCCCAGAACTGGTGCCTTCTTTTTGGCGAAGAACGCCGACAATTTTAAGCTCGAGGCCATTCTCGATTTGCGTCTTCATATAGGCTTCGTCGTCAATTTTATTCATCCATTGGTTGTTTTCTTTGACGAAGCGGTTCGTGTTGACAACAGCTTTGAAAGTTTTTCCAATGAAATCCCTATACTGATAGGTTTGGGATTTGAGTTCATCCAGTTTCTTCGCATCGTTTAATTCGCTAGGGTCTTTGATGCGTAAGCTATAAAGGAGGAGGTCACTGATTTGGTTCTCTTCATCCACGATCAGGACGATTTCAGATTTATCCTTCGGAAGGCGACCTTCTAGCACATCATATTGCGCATTAAGCATCTCCTTGTCGCTAGACAGTTGGCTCCAGTAGTCGATGTTTTGCAAATAGCCTTTAATTGTTTGGTTGGCCGTATCGACTTCGTCCGCGAGGTTAGACGGAAGAATGCTCTTTGGACCGTTGGAGGTGTCACTGACGTAAATATAGGGTTGTAAATTGTACTGGTAACGAATATCTTTTGTAAGGTGTGCGACTTCTGAAGCGTGTTTATCCAAGTAGGTTTTGAAGGACGCGAGGTCATTTTTCCCGATTTGTTTTTTCAACAGATTCGTTAAAAGCGTATTGACACCGAGTTCGTTTTTATCCCTATAAGGCTTTTCACTCAAGTCTGGAGAGGTTGCCATCAGATTACTCTGGTTCTGCTCGCTAATCGTCAATGGCAAAGAGACGAGAGTGTCTTCTTGCACCTTTTTCACATAGTCACTCACACCATTTGAGAGGGCCAAGATCAGGGCAATCCCGATAATCCCGATAGAACCAGCAAAGGCAGTCAGAAAGGTCCGACCTTTCTTCGTCAATAGGTTATTAAACGAAAGGGCCAAAGCCGTCAGAAAGCTCATCTTTGTCTTTGTGAAATGAATGTCCCCTTGTTTGGGTTCTTCGGTTGGTTCGTATGGATTCGAGTCGCTTAAGATATTTCCATCTAATACTTGTACGATACGTGTAGAGTAGGTTTTCGCCAGTTTGGGGTTATGCGTCACCATGATCACGAGACGTTCTTTGGCGATGTCTTTTAATAACTCCATGATTTGAACAGAAGTCTCAGAATCGAGCGCTCCTGTTGGCTCATCGGCTAAAACGACTTTAGGATTATTGACAAGAGCACGCGCAATCGCGATTCGTTGCATTTGTCCACCAGACATTTGGCTTGGTTTCTTATATAAATGATCTTTTAGGCCAACGCGTTCAAGTGCTTCGATGGCACGCTTCTTGCGTTCCGATTTAGAAACGCCAGAGAGCGTCATCGCAATCTCGACGTTTGAGAGTGCCGTTTGGTGACCAATCAGATTATAGGATTGGAAGACGAATCCGATGGTGTGGTTTCTGTAGCTATCCCAATCGCGGTCTTTAAATTGCTTGGTTGATTTTCCTTGGATGAGTAAATCACCCGATGTGTATTGGTCGAGTCCACCGATGATATTTAAGAGGGTGGTTTTCCCTGAACCCGATTGTCCGAGAATCGAGACGAACTCATTTCACGGAAACGAATCGAGATATCCTTCAAAGCGTGAAACTCTTGATTCCCCGTATAATACACTTTTGAAATACGTTGTAGTTGTAACATATACTCGATCCTTTCATAAATATGAGTAGTCTATCACAATTTGAATCGGGAGTCAATATATTAAATCGATGATTTCTAAAATATCCTCAACAAAGGAATGATCGATTTCCATTAATAATGGTGATGGTGGTGGTGATCATGTCCGCTCGGACTCTCTATAGCATGGATATCGCGTTTATGGCAGGCATGGCTAGCTTGATTGCTATCCACTTCGATGGTAATATTATGAAAGCCAATGTCCTTTAGATAGTGACGGATAGCTGTTTTACTCGCTTCCATCTCTTCTATCCGCTTGAGACAAACATGAACAATAGCATTTTTCTCTAGTCCATCCATGGTCCAGAGATTGAGCTGATTGATACTAGCGACATTGTCCAACTGCTCTAAATCATTCTTAACTTGCTTGATATCTACCCCTTCTGGCACAGCATCCAGGAAAATCTTGAGCGTGCTCCAAAAACGTGGAATGGCTTTGGACAGAATAAAGAAGGGAAATAGCAAGAGACAAGAGTGGATCAAGGAAATACCAGTCAGTAAATCGGAGGACAATGGCCATCAAGATGACAGCCAACCAACCTAAGGTATCTTCCAAAAAATGCAGGCTGAGAATGGATTCATTCTTAGTTTGCCCCTTGCGAATAACCAGACTCGCCAGCACATTGACACTGATAGCAATCATTCCCAACCAAAGAAGCCCTTCGTCATTGACAGGCTGAGGGTGGAAAAGCTTGCTTACATTTTCTAAAATCACCATACCAGACCCGGTCATCAGAATGACTGCCGTTACTAAAGCCCCTAATAAGCTAAAACGCTTGTAGCCTAGGGTATAGCGACTATCTTCTTGACGATTGGAGATCGTTTCTAGAAAGGCCGAGAGGCCAATGGCTAGAGCATCCCCCAAGTCATGGACAGAATCAGCGAGAACAGCACTGGAACCAAAGATTCCCCCTGCAATAAACTCAACAATGGCAAAACTTAGATTCAAGAAAAAAGCCAGCCAAACAGCACGTTTTGAACTCATTTTTTTACCTTCCTTTGGTATAATAGTAATAGTATTATCTTCTCACTAGTATTATCTCTAACTCTAAAAAGAAAGGATAGGGGCAAACTGTTTAGGATGTACGTTACTGAACAATTTGTTCAAAGTGTCCATATGACCACACAGGATCGTCGTATTACCAAAACTCGAAAAGCTATCTATCATGCTTTTTTACACTTACTCAATGAAAAAGACTACGACATCATTACCGTTCAGGAAATTATTGACCGTGCTGATGTGGGGCGTTCAACTTTTTACAGCCATTACGAGAGTAAGGAACTCTTGCTGGATGAACTCTGCCAAAAACTCTTTCACCACCTCTTTGAGCGAGATGATCAGCTCTCTCCCCAAGACTACCTAGCCCATATCTTTCAGCATTTCAAGAAAAAAATCAAGACCATGTAACCAGTCTCTTACTTTCAAAAAACGATTATTTTATCCGGCAACTGAAAAAAGAACTGGAGCACGACGTCTACCCCATGGTAGCTAAGAAACTGATTCAATCTCACCCCAACATCCCCCACTCCTATCTCAAACACCTGGTCGTAACCAACTTCATTGAAACCCTCAGCTGGTGGTTGAAAAAAGGCAAGACTTACACCGAACAAGAAGTCATCCAGTTTTATTTGGAGATTTTAAACGTTGCTTCTAACTAAGGTGCGACTTTACATCATGTATCATAGAAAGGAAAACTATGCTCCTCCCCATTCTTCTCGGCTTTTTTTACAGCCTTCTTAGCCCTTGCTTTTGCTCTTCTTCATTTATTAGTCAGCCTTTCCGAATTAAAAAAGGGCAAGAAGACCCTTGGAATTTACCTACTTTTTCTAGGAAGTAGCCTTGCGACCTTCTCTCTCATCCTCTACTTCCTTTTGCCGATTGTTGCTTTATTCATTTGGCTGATCGGAGTTAGCTTGATTTGCTACGGAGCCTATTGGAATGGCAAGCACAAAGAAAACTTCCATCTAGCCCACCACGTCATTCGATTGGGAATCGCTCTGATTCTTACCATTTTGTTAGCCCTCATATAAGAAAAAAACTCAAGTTTTATCAATAAAAACTTGAGTTTTTGGTAGATACGAAAATAAATAAGGAATTAAAAATCCTGCTTTTCTTTAAACATTTTTAATCTTTTTCTTGGCAGTAACCCATTAATTTCTGTGCTTTTTCAAATGAGTAGCCTTTTTCAGATACCGACTTGACTTTCTTTTTCATCAAAAATAGTAGCCTGTCAAGCCCCTGACTTCCTCTGATAAGGTAAGATAATATCCTGTTTCGATTCCCTCATCTAGATCTTTTCGAGAGAGACTTCATCAGGCGTCCGAAGAGAGACTTTTTCGTCTTTTCATTACTAGAATTATTCCCTAAGTTAGTCGAGATAAGACCAGGATGATAGGCATTAATAGTGATGTTTGAACCTTTTAAAAAGAAATCTCTTGCTAGATAACGTGTCATCCAAATGGTATAGAGTTTGGAATTATTATAGGCTAATCCTGGATGATAGTTGTTCTCAAATCCAAAGTCCAAATCCTTGACCTTGGCAAAATGATGCATATGGGAAGAAGTATTAATAACACGGCCATCAGGCGCTTTTTCTAACAAGGGGCTTAGCTCAGTTGTTAACATATAGGGAACGAGAACGGATAACATAAAAGTCAACTCGACATTTTCAGCACTCGCTTTTCGTTCTTTTCCTGCATACAGTCCTGCATTGTTAAACAAGACATCGATACTTTGAAAGTCTCGCTTGATTTCCTCCGCAAATCGAAAAACATCATCTAATTTTGAAAAATCTGCCAGGTAGCTTGAAACTCTGCCTCTCAGGAAACGGCCCGAACCTCTTGAAGCGCCAATTCCAGTTTTTGAGGATTTCGTCCATGAAGAATGACCTGATGACCTTCACTAGCCAGTTTCTTTGCCAAATGTTTACCAATACCGTCAGTAGCACCTGTTACTAGAATGGTTTTGACCATATTAGTCCTCCAAGAAAGCAATGAGTTCTTTTGAAAACTCTTCTGCATATTGGAAGATCGAACCGTGACCAGCATTTGGATAGATGATGAGCTTACTATCTTTTATTTTCTCATGCATATCATAAGAATTTTCCGTTGGAACTTGCATATCCTTGTCCCCGTTGACGATTAAGGTTGGGTGGGTGATAAATCTTAGGTCGTCTTGAGAATCTTTCCCCCAACGTTTAATAGCTTTGAGTTGAGTCAAGAAACCAGGCACACTCATGTCTTTGTCCGCAAATTCCTTGGTTCGCATCCCCATTCGTCCGAGAACTTTCAAGGCTTCGATTTTTCCTTGTTCATCATGGTTATAGAAGATATAGCGTTTAGGATCGATGCGTTCGAGTCCAGCTTTAAACATATAGTTAAATGTTTTCCCTGTGACCTTATCGACCTCTTTTCCTCCTCGAGGTCCTGTTCCTGCCAAGATGAGACGGTTGACCAAATCAGGCTTGATTCGGATGATTTCTTGGGCAAGCATGCCCCCCATAGAAAGACCTAGGAGATTGATTTTATCGTAACCAAGGGCTTTTACAAAGGCAATTGATTGCTCAGCCATTCCAGGAATGGTTGGCGCCACTTTGCCTTGACTGGCTCCGACACCAGGAAGGTCGACCACAATCACATGGTGCTTTTCAGCAATCAAGTCCAAGAGTTTTGGATCCCAGTTGTCGAGGGTTGCTGCCAAATGGACCAGCATCAGAAAAGGCAGTTTTGATTTGCCTTTGCTGAGTTCGCGATAGGCGATTTTGTTCCCGTCGACAGTGATGTATTGATTTTAGTTGTAGATATGACATTGTGTTTTCCTTTTTATTTCTTAAAGCTGAGGACTGTTTTTCCACGTGAGCGACCATTAGCGACCTTGTCCAAGGCGCTATTCACTTCTTCAAATGGATAGACTGTATCGATAGATGGCTTGATTTCTAATTTGCTAAAGAGGTCAGCTACCTCTTGTAATTGAGCACCATTGCTTTCTACAAAGATAAAATGGTAGTGAACACCGTATTTGTCAGCCATCTTATCAAATTTGCGACCAGCTAGTCCAAGTAGGATCTGTTTCCATTTTGGCAGGTTCATCCGTTTGGCAAAGTCACCATTTGGCATAGCACGGAGGGACACAAGCTGACCACCTTTTTTCATGATAGACATTTGTTTTTCAGTCTCAGCGCCACCAAGGGTATCGAGGACATAATCAACCTGGCTAACAGTTTTTGTATAATCCTCTGTTTTGTAATCGATAAAGCGGTCTGCTCCTAGGTTCAATACACGCTCAGCGCTATCTCCAGCCCCATTGGTGATGACTGTCAAACCTTTAGCCTTAGCAATCGGAATGGCCATACCGCCGACACCGCCTGTACCACCAGAGATAAAGATCGTTTTGCCAGCTTGAGCCCCCATGAGTTCTAAGGCTTGCATAATGGTTAAGGCAGTCAAAGGCACAGCGATGCTTCCTCGTCTGAAAGATAGTCTGGAATCTTGGCTAGAGCCTGACTATCGACAGCTACGTATTCTGCAAAGGCGCCAATATGATCAAGTGGTAAACGTCCAAAAACTCGGTCTCCAACTTTGAGATTTTTGACTTGTCTACCGGTCTCTTCAATTATACCGACCACTTCATTTCCTGCAGTTTGTGGGAGTTTGTGAGGGACGATCATCTTGACTTCTCCTCGAAATCATGTTATCGAGAGGATTAACACCAGTTTGCAGTGACTTTGACCAAAACTTCTTTGTCTGTGATACTTGGTGTGGCGATTTCTGTGATGTTAAGAGTGATATTCTTTTTGTTATAAGTATTATGTTGTGCGGCTTTCATTGTCTTCTCTTTTCTATTTTTGTTGTATCCGACAAAGATACAAGTCTAGTCTTTTTAAAACTGATCTGCATGCAAATCAGTTTCGTTTTTGTTTGGCATCTTTATAAAGATTGTCAATGACATCTTCTAAGGTTTGCTGGGCTAGTTCCTTCTCAAGTTGAGCTTCAGCACTAGCAAAATAGTGGCGAAACTGCTCCTTGGATATGTTTTCCAACGGGACAATCGGGATTGCTATTTTGATGAACGGGAAATAGGCTGATGTGGCTGACTTCTTGTGTTGCAAAATAAATTTCAAGTAAGGTCACTTCCTTTGGGGACTTACTGAGTTGGTAGCCCGTTTTTCCTTGATGAGACTGGATTAGTCCAGCATTTTTCAATAAGGCAATCACCTTACGAATATAACTAGCGTTGGTCCCGACGCTCTCAGCCAGAGCTTGTGAACTTAAGGTATCCTTGCTCTCACTTATCATGGTTAGGATATGCAAGGCTACTGAAAATTTTGTATCCATATAAACTCCTTTAGATAACTTGTATCCGATGCAAGAACAAGTATAACACAAATAAAAAGAAAAGCAAGACTTTTGCTTCACTTTTTTTAAAACGATCAAGCCATCAACACCATGAGTATCGGAATGACCACCATGGTAGCAAGGGTCGTCTCTGTCACCATGACTGCTGCGTAATCACTATCGGCTCCGTAGAGTCTGGCAACGACTGGGGCATTGGTCATCACTGGCATAGCGGACTGAATGATAAAGACCTGCTTCATCAAACTTGGAAGAGGGGCCCAGTAAACAATGGTCGCCATTATGAGTGGAGCAACCACGAAGCGTCCTAGTAGAATGAGGAGCTGATCTTTTCCAAGCACCAACTGCTTCACGCCTACATGAGATACCGACAAACCGATGAAAATCATGGATAAGGGAGTTGTTAAATTTCCCAGATACTGCAAATCACTGGCTAGAGATGCAGGGAGCTTTATCTGCAGCATCACCATGACTAGTCCCAAGATGAAGCCCATCAGAGGAGGTGAAAAGACTTTTTTCACACTCGTTTTGAGATCAAACTGAGCTTCTCCTTCGCCATCCCGCTGGATTAGGTAGGTCCCCAAGGTCCAGAAAAAGGTCGTATTACACATGTAATAGATCAGAACGTATGGAATACTGGCATCCCCGAAAAGGGCTTGGTTAATGGGGAGCCCCACAAAAATCGTATTGGAGTTAAAGAACATGGAAATAAAGAGGCCACGGCGGTCCTGTCTCACTGTAAAGATCCTGGCTACTGCTGTCGCTATTCCAAGCAAAACGACCATAGACAGGGCAGGAAACCGCAATGCTGGCAACATTTTTAGGAGGGCAGCCACTGTAAAACGCTGTGTAATGGTATAAAGCATATAGCAGGGCAGAGCGATTTGAGTAACTAATTTTGCGATCAAGCCACGTGACTTGTCATCAAACCAGCCTTTTTCACCTATGACAAAGCCCACTAATATCATCCCCAGAATGACCAGGATCCCCGATATGCTCTTAAGAAAGATATCCATGTTCTCTCCTTTTCTTTTTATAAATTTGAACTAGAAAACACATTATTTTCAAGTCTCAAAAAAACTACTCTAGTATATCACAAAAAGAGCTCGATTTTTCAAACAAAGAGGACCTCTCGGTCCTCTTGATAAATTAACTCAAACGGTTATTAAGCTTTTCTTAGTAGCCTTGGTCCATTGGTACCAACCAACCAGACTATTGATCAAGTAGATAAAGTATTTCCCTTGAATTTGAAGGCTTTTTCCCCACCAAAGATAGATGGAGAACACATTGGTCGCTGCCCAGAAAATCCACTGTTCGCGGTAGACAGCCGTCATCAAGAGTTGGCCGACACCATTGGTCGCATCTGTAATGGAATCCCGGAAAGGCCGATTGGCTCCAACTGATTGGTAAATATAGCCAAATACCAGCCACCAAGTGGCACTGATCGACAAGTACTTTGTCCAGCCTACCGCATCCAGCTTACGAGCAACAAACTCTTGCTCTTCCTTTTTGAACTGGGCTTGGTAGATCCAAACAAAGAGACCAATAGGTTGCATGACGGTAAAGTAGAGTGTCGTTAACACTTCACCATAGAACTTGCTCTGTAAGGCAAGTATCAGATAAATAACGGAATTGACCAAACCAAAGAGATAGTTACTGGCACCTTAAAAGTTCCAATGGGTCTAATCTAATAAATTCTAAAGCAGAAAAAATAATTTTAGGTAAAGTAGAAAGTAGTAGCAAATCAAATACAAAAGACCAACAAATAAGTAGCAAAGACCAACAAATAGAAAAACTAACTAATTTGTTAGACCAGCAACAACGATTAGCTTTGCAAGATAAAAAGTTGCTAGAAGAATACAAGGCGGAAAATGATAACTTAAAAGCCCTCAAAATGCCCTCACAGGAAACAGAATTCAAAACACTTAGACAATCAATATAAAGATGAAGTGAACGCTCTTAAAGAGAAGTTGGAAAATTTGCAGGAACAAATCAAAGATCAAAAAAGGATAGAAGAACAAGAAAAACCAATAAAATGGTGGGGACTATGGCGAAAATAGATGATTCAGTTAAAAAGAAAGTTCCAGAATTGCGATTTAAAGGATTCACGGATGAATGGGAACAGCGTAGGTTGGGAGACGAAAGTTCGAATAGTGATGGGACAGTCTCCTAATTCAGAAAATTATACTGATGATCCTAATGGGCGCTAAAAATGCGAAGACCTATGAAGACCTATTTTGTATTAGTCAAACAAAAGATCCAAAAAGAAATGGTATATGATTATGACCATGAAACAAAGTAAAATCAAACCGAGTGATCGAGGGCACC
>BNJU01002505.1_pt1 | contig 34244 bp, 39 predicted proteins | sample 8539281 | NCBI WGS metagenome assembly BNJU01 (sample SAMD00202456, study PRJDB9452) | human saliva metagenome | isolation source: human saliva | place: Japan
GGAGAGCTGTAGAACATCTTGTTAGGATCGCTTACGTGGTCACCTACCCAAAGAGCAATACCGCAAGACAGGAAGGAAACCGTGTCATTGCGCTCAAAGACGTGGACCTCCCAATCTGGGTGTGCACCCAGGATTGAAGAAGTGGCAAAAACGCCTGCGTGGGTACAACCGATAACTGCAACTTTAGCCATAGAAACCCCTCTGTTAAATGCTACTAATGACTAACATTAATTGTTACTCCGACAGTGGCATTATGCCACATTCTGTTATCGAGAAGAGCGTCATTCTTGAACGTTTTTTAATAAATCGAATATTTGGAGTTCGTGAAGCAATTTGGTTAAAGATCTTTACACAGTGGCGAGAAAAACTTAGTGTTTGTACAGGTCGATTATGAGGAGACTGGGATGTTTGATCAGATCATTACAGAATGCACGATCTTTAATCCAACTCTTGAAAGAGCTTTTAAAGTTGCTCCTAAGGAATTTGTCTCCGCTTATCAGTGGTTTATCGATCATGAAAATAGTGAGATTGATAAACTCCCCCATCGTCTAGAAAAAGGATTTACCGTTGGTGGAATTCCTATTTCTAGGGATTCCGGAATCTATAGTCCATCTAAAAGCAAAGTTTCTTATGGATTAAAGCAGTACGCACTCTCAGTTCATACTTCAAATGGTAATGGTCTGTATGAAGATGGAGAGCCAATTTACTATTCTGATGATACCTGGTCAATTGAGTACAGTGAGCATATTAAGACTCAAGGAAACCAAGTACAGTCAAAGTTGTACAACGCACTTTTAATGAATTGCCTAAATGACGGTCTCCCCATTGGTTTATTTATTAAGGATAAAAATAAGAAATATAAAGTGATGGGATTAGCGTTTGTAGAGCGTTATAACAGCGCTACTGGAATGTTTACTCTCCATGGACCGGTTAACGCCAAAACAGTTAATAATTCATCTTTTATTTCAGCAGGTTTTGATGAACTCAAGCCAGAGATTCAAAATCAACTTGAGCAGATTGATGACACTGATGAGCGAATCAAAGAATTGAGGGAGTCAGTACGTAGACAAGGTCAGACTCAGTTTAGAAATGACTTGTTAAAAGCATATGCAAATAGATGTGCTATCTCTGGAAACGATGTCCCTCAGGTTTTACAGGCAGCTCATATTGGTCAATACCGCGGACCTAAAACGCAAATAGTTACCAATGGAATTCTTCTAAGATCTGATTTGCATCTTCTTTTTGACGCACATTTACTATCAGTTGAGCCTGATAGCAAGCGTATTAGATTATCCAAGTTGCTTGATAAAACTGAATATTTTGATTTCAATAAAAAGCAGCTACATATGCCCGTTTATCTTGAAGCTTATCCAAATGAAAAGCAGCTAGAAAGGCATTTTGATCAATTTATGGCTGAAACAGAAATTTTAATATAAGGCTTAATTACATGATTTCTAGTTCAACCCATGAACAAAATTCGTGGGCAAAGTATTGGTCTGACTTTAACAGATCAATGTGAGCCATTAAATCTTGTAATGAGGGATCAAATTCATAGCCGTTTACATTTAAAAAAGAATATATTGCGACTGCCGCAAATAATTCATTTTGATTTTTGAGTGGCCTTAAATTGACGATATAAAATGCATAAGCAAAAGCATTCCAGCTAATAGATGGGCATGTAATTTCAGTTAAAGGCACCTTATCGTAATTATCACAGATTTGAGCAAAACATTCAGAGATAGTTTTATCAATTTGTAATTTTGGATCTTGAATTCTCAAAGCAAGTGCAACGTTTGGTGATGGTAGACTTCCCAAGGGCACTTCCAACCCAGACGCTTACGTGGTCTCAGATTGAGTTCATTATATACTGCCTCAATCTCTTTATCACTAATCGATGAGAGGTCTGTACCTTTTGGAAAATACTCTCTGATGAGACCGTTGGTATTTTCATTGGTACCTCTTTGCCAGGGATGATGTGGAAGACAGAAGTAGATACTTACTCCGATAGCTTCTTGAAGCTCTGCTGCACGAGCAAACTCAGATCCACGATCAAGCGTTATGGTTTTTACTACCTCACCTCTCAAAGCTTGCTGTATAGCTACATTGACATCGGCACTAGACCCTGATGCAGCTTTTTGCCACCAACAAGGTAGCCGCTCATACGGTCAACTTGTGTGACCAGGCGTGGCCCTTTAGCCTTACCGATGACGGTATCTCCTTCCCAGTCTCCAATACGTTGGCGATCTGCAACCTCTTTTGGTCTTTCGACAAGTTCATGAGTTATCCGTATTTTTGCCTCTGCGCTCTATGAGGTGTTTTGTATGCCGTCGTTTACCTCGGTGTCTGAGTCTTCTACGTACAGACTGTACACCTGGAAGTTCACAGTCTAGTTTTCCTGAGTGTATGGCTCTATATATAGTGCTACAGCTGACAGGAGCGTAGGAAAGTTCTAAGTGTAGTCTGCCTGCAATCTGCTCAGGTGAGAAGTGGCGACTACAGATAAGAAAGACAATACGTGCACGAAGGCTTGGATCATCGAGTAGTGTCCGTTTCTTGCAAGCCTGGCGTCGAACATCGGTTTTTCTCTGAGCAGTCGAGGCCCTATAGCACAGATGCGCCACTCCAATGATTGTCCAGTCGTTTCTTTTAATCTCTCGCGAAATACTTGATTTGTTTCGTCCGAGCTTACGAGCAATCTGGCTTATACTTTCATGATTTTTCCACCAGACCATAATGTCTTCGCGCTCTTCAATGCTAAGATGGCTATAGTGACCCATGGAAATCCTTTCAATGAACGTTGTCGTAAGCGCCATTGTAGACCCATGGGTCACTACCTTATCTTTTGTTGTTGCACTAGCAATGAGAATTCAAGATCAATTAATTTACTCAGATTCTTTAGGTCATTAACTGTTAGTCTTCTCATCTTTCCCTCCGTAACAAAAGGAAGAATATCGATCTTTATTTGAGTTTGGTGGTGTCCAAGTTAGATCCACAAAATCCACGATCAAAAAACGCCTCCCAGCGCATAGCTAGGAGGCGTTTTAAGGAAAGGACTAGAGGGGTTTCTCGCCAATTAGGCAAGCATCTGAGCAAGATCCTCGGAAGCATCGCCGATTGGGCCAATACCGTAGTTCTCAACAAGAATGTTAAGAACGTTAGGGCTGACAAATGCAGGAAGGGTTGGTCCAAGCTTGATGTTCTTGATGCCAAGGTGCAGCAGCGTTAGAAGGACGCAAACTGCCTTCTGCTCGTACCAAGAAAGAATAAAGCTCAGTGGCAGGTCGTTAACACCGCAGTCAAATGCATTTGCAAGAGCAGTTGCAATCTGAACGGCGCCGTAAGCGTCGTTGCACTGACCAACGTCAAGAATACGAGGGATGCCGCCAATGGTGCCCAGGTCAAGGTCGTTGAAGCGGAACTTACCGCAAGCAACGGTGAGGACAACAGAGTCTGCAGGAGTCTGCTCAACAAACTCGGTGTAGTAGTTACGACCAGGGCGAGCGCCGTCGCAGCCGCCAACAACAAAGAAGTGCTTGATAGCGCCCTGCTTAACAGCATCGATGATCTTATCGGCAATGCCAAGAACGGCACCGTGGCTAAAGCCGGTGGTTACCTTGTGGCCACCGTTAATACCGGTGAGCTCCTGAGCCTCAGCGTATCCACCAAGCTCCTGAGCCTGCTTGATAACAGCGCTGAAGTCCTTCTTGCCGTTAGCGTCCTCGTCAATGTGGACGAGCTCTGGGAAGGCAACAAGCTCAGTGGTGTAGACGCGGTCCTTATAGCTAGGACGAGGTGGCATGAGGCAGTTAGTGGTGAAGACAACAGGAGCTGGAATGTCCTTGAACTCCTTCTGCTGGTTCTGCCATGCAGTACCAAAGTTGCCCTTGAGCTGTGGATACTTCTTGAGCTCTGGATAACCGTGAGCTGGGAGCATCTCGCCGTGAGTATAAACATTAACGCCGGTGCCCTCAGTCTGCTCAAGGATCATCTTGAGGTCAAGAAGGTCGTGACCAGAGACAACAATGAAGGGACCTGGCTCAATAGTCAGAGGAACCTCAGTTGGAACAGGGGTGCCATAAGCGCTGGTATTTGCGCTGTCGAGAAGAGCCATGCACTTGAGGTTGACCTCGCCTACCTCAAGGGTAAGAGGCAGCAAAACGTCAACGGAGGACTCGGTAGCAAGAGCAGCAAGTGCCTTTACAAAGAAAGCGTCAACTGCGTCATCAGTCTTGCCAAGAACACGAGCGTGATAAGCATAAGCAGCCATGCCGCGAATACCAAACAGAATAAGGGACTTGAGGGACCTAATATCCTCGTTGTCGGACCAAACGCCGCCAAGAGGAAGATCCTCAACAGGCTCTACCCCAGCCTCTGCAGCTAGACGGTTCTTCTCGTCACGAACCTGAGCGGTAATTGCGTCAACAGCACCCTTGTCAAAGTTGACGTTGGTGATGCAGGTAAACAAGCCGTCAACAATCAGCTGATCTGCGCGGTTAGAACGCTTGCCAGCAGCAAGCTCGGTGCGAGAAAGGCCAACCAGAGCGCCGGTGAGCTCGTCCTGAGCAAATGCGACGTCAAAAGGCTTGCCACAAACGCCAGCAGCGCCGGTACATGCAGTACAAGCAGCAGTCTGCTCGCACTGGAAACAGAACATCTTGTTATCCACTATTTTTCCTCTCCATAAAACCATATAGCGAGAAGAGATTTGCTCTTCTGAGTTTCATGATTACAGGAATGTGGAATAAGGTATGTTGTAATTACAACAAAACGATTTCTGTCCAGAAATTTTTTGGAGAGTATATGAACGTACAAGACATCAAGCCCTCTTTTTTGCTAAACACAATTGTGTTTAAAGGAGTAAAACCAGAGCTACTAGAGGCACTTTTAAAGCATTTACGTGCTGTTGTTCGCACCTATGAGCCTGGAGAGATTATTTCTGTGCGCTGGCGACAAGGCGCATCAATTTGGCATTGTTATCTCTGGCGCTATCCACGTTGAGGGATCAGATGCTCAGGGCAACATCTCTGTGATGGGGAGCTTTCCATACCGGAGACACCTTTGAGAGGCGTATGCAGCTCTTGAAACGTGCCGCTTTTGACCTCGGTCGTTGCTACCGAGAAAGTCTGCAAATTCTGCTGCTTGACGTGCGTCAGATTACTGCCAGAACGTGCGACATCTGCGGTGGCGTGGACATTATCATCAGAAATCTTATGGCTTCAATTGCTCAGAAAGAACATCATGCTGAGTCGACGCATTCAAGATGCTGCACCAAAAGAGTATTCGTGGCAAACTGATGGCGTACCTGCACACGCGCTCTCAAGTTGCAGGGTTCGTCGGAGTTTGATATCCCCTACAATCGCCAACAACTTGCTGATTATCTTGGTGTAGATAGAAGCGCCTTAAGCGCGGTAATATCTTCTCTATGTAAAGAAGGCGTCTTTGAAGTAAAGCGAAGCCACTTCAAACTTTTATAACAGCATTTCAGCCTAAGGAGGCTTTTATGGCAGAGATTTATTTAGCAGGTGGATGCTTCTGGGGACTTGAAGAGTACTTCTCCAGAATTAATGGCGTCACCGCAACTACCGTTGGCTATGCAAACGGTAAAACTTTGGATACTAACTATCAAGAGGTGAAGGCAACAGATCACGCAGAAACAGTGCATGTCACTTACGATGAGACCGTTGTAAGCCTCTATGACATTTCTGCGCTACTACTTTAGGGTTATTGATCCCCTCTCAGTCAATAAGCAAGGCAACGACGTTGGTAGACAGTATCGCACGGGCATCTATTACACAAACGATGCTGACCTGCTTGTCATTGACCGCATTATGTCTGAACAAGAGTCTCTTTTTGGTCAGAAGCTTGCCGTTGAGGTTGAGCCACTAGATAACTACGTACTTGCTGAGGAATATCATCAGGACTACTTGAAGAAGAACCCAGGTGGCTATTGCCACATCAATGTTGATGATGCATATAAGCCACTTGAGTAAGCCGCTTAGCTTACGTTAAGAGGCGCCGTTGATGGATGGGATTTCAAAAACTATGTACTTGAAACTATGTTCTATAGGTACATATCCGAAAACATAACGGATTACATCAATAAGGGTGAATATGAAGTTTTTATTAATTAAAAGCAGCATAATTGACATCAAAGCAACCCTCGGAAGGGTGCCTATCGCTTTAAGGCCCAGCCTGGTTTATATAATTCTTGTACTGGTGTCAACGTTTCCGATGCGGATGCTATATTTCCCTGCTAGATCGATAGGAAGGATGATTCAGTTCGGGTTTCCTATACTTATGTATTTCATCCTAGCCCCGGTACTGGCAGCAATGAGCATCAGACAAGAAGACTTATCAAGGGGGAACCTTCCTGCCTTGATTGTAGCTGGCGTGATGCTGTTTTTATGTATTCCAATCAGCCGATTAGCGTACTTCGCCTTTTGGGAGAACCAGTATTTCACTTTTTTTCGGCCATTTTTGTAACTGTAGTTCCTTTTGTTGTGACTGTTGTGGCGACCTTAATAAAGATTGTCAACCTTAATAAAGATTAAAGTTGCCACAACAAAGGTGCAGTAGTTAGCGGCTAAAGATGAAGCTAGCTAGCGCTTTGCAGCAGGCGGTTATCACGTCTGAATCCGGAGCTTCAGATGCAAGCAGATCACGAAAAATGAGATGGACCCAAATGGCGCTCGCTTGTGCGAGCGCCATTTGGGAGCAATGTTTGTTACAACAAAGCTAATAAACAGTACGATTCAGTACTACTTTAACCTCGTAGTGGCTCTTGACAGTAAACGTAATAACGTAGGTCTTACGATACGACTCTGGTGCAGAGGTGAGAATTGCGCAGTCAGTCAGGTTGTAGTTTGGAGGATGTGCGAGGGCCTGATCAACAGTGTTGCCAATCTCTTCTGCAGACTCAAGTACCTGAGCCCTCTGAGCCGCATCGATAGTTGCTTTTCTCATCAAATCAAACTGGTCTGCTGTACCCTCAATGCGAATAATGATTGGCCAGAGGCTGTCTTCATCAACCTGCGTAGTAATTTGCAGATCTGGATACAGGCTGTTATCAAAGCTGAATCCATCAGGAATATGATAGGTGCCATAGCCGGTTGCGTTTGAATTGTTTGATGAGGAGCTAGAGGAGCTAGAAGAATCTTCTTTTTTCTCGTCTTTCTTCTCTTCTTTTTGTTCTGACGTGGTGGATTGTGTCTGGTCTTGTTTGTTTTCTGTTTGTGAGCAGCCAGACAAAATGCCCACACTCAAGGCTGACGTTACCAGTAGTACAAAAATTGCAGTAAAGAACTTGCTCATCCTAGAGCTACGCTTCATTTGACCTCCATTAAACGGAACGTACTAACTACCAGGAACTCACTGCGATTGTACCCAGCAAATAGCGCCATTTAACTGGGAGAATATTTCACAAGATAAAATAATGTTTCATCTTTTTATGCTTCCCAGAGGAAGTGCCTCATATCAACCTTACCGTTTTCTAGAAATTGCACACCTTCTGCCTCAAGAAGCTCTTTTTGAGCATCTGGTCCACCAAAAGCAAAGCCAGGAGCAAGCGAGCCGTCTTTAAAGACTACCCTGTGGCAAGGTACACCGCCCGCAACACCAGGGGCTCTGGTGCATAGCAAATCCCACATAGCGAGCCTTTCTTGGCTCCCCTATCATGCGAGCTATCTGCCCATACGTACTGACCCTGCCCTCAGGGAATCTGCTTGACCACTGAAAATGCACGCTGAAAGAAGTTATCCATATCTAGCCCACTCTATCTTCACGGTTACCGGGAATTGCTTGCTCATTTTTATGTTGGAATGCTATCGTATCAAAAGCAAACGGGTGGTGGCGCAGCTTGGTAGCGCACTTGACTGGGGGTCAAGGGGTCGCTGGTTCAAATCCAGTCCACCCGACCAGAATTTCTCGCCAGGAGTATTCCTGGCTTTTTATATATTGAAGTAGTTTTTTTCAAAAAAACCGGTGTGATCTAATTTGTAGCATAGACAAACTGACAAATTGATATTTTTCCTTTATTCAGAGATACATACTGTTGATATAAAAGCTCCTATATAGTATTGTTTTTTTATAAACTACTATATAGGAGCTTTTTTATGAAAAACAAACGGAGGATTTCTTGTCACCAAAAATAAAACAGCTTGGTGACCGGATTTTTTTGAGAAGATTCTCAGCGAAAAGAATATTGATGCGTTCAATGGAGCCCAGGGGCGCATTCTTTATGTGCTGTGGCAGGAGGATGGAATCTCAATCAGGTCACTCTCGGTCAAATGCGGATTAGCAATAACATCTCTTACGACGATGCTGGAAAGAATGGAACATCAAGGGCTGATAAAGCCGTGTTCAGTCTGAAACGGACAAAAGGAAAAACACTCCTGTTTTTTTGACTGAGAAAGCACATGCCTTAAAGGACGAGTACGATTCTGTATCTGATGAGATGGGCAGCATTTACTACAAGGGTTTTTCAGAGGAAGAAATTACCCGGTTTGAGGAATGCCTCGACCGCATCAGAAAGAATCTTGAGGAACGGCAGAAGTCATGAGTATTTGTATCAAAGATCAGATTCAGAACATGAATCTCGTCATGCGCTCGACATTCCGGTGTTTATGAAGGAAGACCTTGTCCCTATCATAGGGGATGAAAATATGATTCAGGAAATGCCAGAAGAATTCAATAAAGTGTTAGAGGTACAGAGATCATGGCAGAAGTAATCGATGGAATCCTCATTTCTGAGGTGGAAACAAAAAACATCATGACCAAGTCGAGTCTGCCGGTAGGCGGTTACTCGGTCAATCCTTATGTGGGCTGTACACATGCCTGCAAGTATTGCTACGCTTCTTTTATGAAGCGCTTTACCGGACACACGGAGGAATGGGGCACTTTCCTTGATGTGAAGCATTGGCCGGAAATTAAAAATCCAAAGAAATATGCTGGACAGCGGGTGGTCATCGGTTCTGTGACGGATGGCTACAGTCCACAGGAGGAGCAATTCGGGAATACCAGAAAACTTCTGGAGCAGTTGATTGGCAGTGACGCAGATATTCTGATCTGCACAAAGTCTGATCTTGTGGTAAGGGATATTGATCTGCTGAAGAAGCTTGGTCAAGTGACCGTTTCATGGTCGATCAACACACTGGATGAAAATTTCAAGAACGATATGGACTCTGCTTCGAGCATTGAACGGCGTATCGCTGCTATGAAGCAGGTATATGATGCAGGAATTCGTACAACCTGTTTCGTATCCCCGGTATTCCCCGGAATCACGGACTTTGAAGCCATCTTTGAGCGGGTAAAGGATCAGTGCGATTTGTTCTGGCTCGAAAACCTCAATCTTCGGGGCAGCTTCAAAAAGACGATCATGGATTATATCGCCGGAAAATATCCTGATCTTGTACCGCTTTACGATGAGATCTATAACAAGCATGATCGCAGCTACTTTGAAGCGCTTGAAGTAAAAGCTGCGGAAATGGCTAAGAAGTATGATTGTCCCTTTGTGGATAATGAAATGCCTTATGGCAGGGTCACGCAGGGACATCCGGTGATTGTGGATTATTTCTATCATGAGGAAAGTCCGAGGGACAGAAAAATACCGGAAAAAGAAATCGTTAAACAGAAATTTATTGCTGCGATGCATTCGTATTTTGCTTCGCTTCAAACGCACAATTCCAGGTTGTCAATTACAGGTGACATTGAAAGAGCCAGCCCATTCAAGGTGCTGGCTCTTTCAAAAATTCCATTCTAATTTATGCGTCTGTACCTTCAAACTGACTCTCGTACAGATTGGCGTAGAAGCCGCCCTTAGCTAAAAGCTCATCGTGAGTACCGCGTTCAAAAATGGCAGCCGTCTTTGATGACAAGAATACAATCTGCACCTTGGATGGTTGAGAGCCTGTGAGCAACAACTAGTGAAGTTCTGCCATTCATGATGGTATCAAACGCCTTCTGTACCAGCTGTTCTGTACGCGTATCAATACTTGAGGTTGCCTCATCCAGAAGCAGAATAGGTGGATTAGCAAGCATAACACGAGCAATGCAGAGCAGCTGTTGCTGACCCTGAGATAAAGATCCGCCAGACTCTCCCACCATGGTGTCGTAACCTTGAGAAAGCTGCTGGATAAACTCGTGCGCCTGAGCTTTCTGAGCTGCAGCAATAATCTCTTCATCGGTGGCGTCTGGCTTTGCATAGCGGATGTTCTCTTTGATGGTTCCCTTAAAGAGCCACGTATCCTGTAGCACCATGCCAAACTGCTCTCTCAGTGATGCTCGCGTGAGCTTTTGCGTGTTATGACCGTCTACATAAATAGCGCCGGAATCAATGCTATAGAACCTGAGTAGCAGGTTAATAAGGGTGGTCTTGCCGCAGCCAGTTGGCCCAACAAGAGCAATCTTCTGGCCAGGCTCTGCCCTGAATGAGATGTGGCTGAGCAGCGGATGCTTGGGATTATAGGAGAACGCCACGTCATCAAACTCAATGGAGCCCTGTGGGATTCTGGATGACTTCAGCGTCTACTGGATCGGGCTTGATCTCCTTTTGCGTCGAGAAGATCAAAGACTCGACGAGCGCTTGCATAGGCTGTCTGAACCTGTGTTACAACTGCGGAAATGGCATTAAAATGGCTTCATGTACTGGTTTGGCATACGAGAGGAAGCTCTGCACCTGACCAATGGTAAGCACAGAAGGAACGCCTGTTAAAACGCAAATGCAGCCAAGTCCAGCGACCAGTGCATAAATGAAGTTGTTTACCAGACGCGTTGAAGGGATTGGAAAGCGATGAAGCAAACTGTGCGCGCTCTCCTACTACACGGAGTTTCTCATTAATGGCTTCAAACTGCTCAATAATAGCGTCCTTATGAGCAAAAGCAGTAATAAGTTCCTGGTTAGAGACCATCTCTTCTGCGTATCCGCCTAGCTGACCTTGGTAGCCTTGTTGCTTGCTAAAAGAAGAGCTTGCGTACTTGGTAATGACAGAAGCCACAACAATAGAGAGCGGCGTAGCTAGAGCAACTACAAGGCCCATAGGAATCGACATATAGAACATAAAGCACAAGGTTCCAATAATGGTTACCACGCCCGTGAGGAACTGCGTGAGGCCCTGCTGAAGGCCATCACCAAGCTGATCCACATCGTTAACAACCCTAGACAGCAAGTCTCCCTGAGAATGCGTATCAATGTATGAGAGTGGTAAGTTTGCAACCTTGGCGTGAGATGCGTCTCTGAGGTCACGCGTAACCAGGTAGGTTAGCTTATTGGTAGACCAAGAAGCTAGCCACTGCGTAGCACTTGCAAGCAAAACTACCAGCGAGAGCTGAGCAAGCGTTGGCAGAAGTGCAGCCTCGCCACCCTGCACCAGTCTAATGAGCTGGTCAATGGCGGCGCCTACAATGATGGGTACCCAGAGCTGCAAAAGCACGGTTGCAATTGAAGAGACAGCCGCTAGAACCAGAAAACCTCCGTGAGGAGAAATCCATGCAGCTAGACGGTGTGTAACTTCTGCCGCAGACATGGAGATTGCTTCTGCCGAGTCGCCTTTGCCATGCTCAGGCGCGCTTGATGCAATAGCGGAGGTGCTTCCACCAGAATACATATCGGCCATTACTCCACCTCCTCGGGACGAAGCTGCGAGAGGTAAATCTCTTTATAGAGCGGGCATGCGGCGAGAAGTTCTTTGTGTGTTCCCAGCCCCACTTGTTTGCCGTGGTCAAGAACAAGAATCTTATCTGCTTGCATTACCGCTGCTACACGTTGCGAAATAATGATGCTTGTAGTGGTGGCACTGAGTTTACGAAGCGCTGCGCGGAGGTGAGCGTCCGTAGCAAAATCAAGAGCGGAAGCAGCGTCGTCCAGGATGACAATGCGTGGGCTTCCTACCAGCGCACGGGCGATGGTCAAGCGCTGACGCTGACCTCCCGAGAAGTTCTTGCCGCCACGCTCGACAATACTGTCAAGCTGATCGGGTTTCTCGCTCACAAAGTCTGCTGCTTGAGCAACCTCAAGAGCTGCCCAGAGTTCCTCATCGGTAGCGTTAGGGTTCTTCCAGCAGAGGTTGGTGCGGATAGTGCCGGTGACCAGAGAGGTATGCTGCGGAACAAAGCCAATGAGGGACCGCAGTTGCTCAAACGTGTACGTTTTGACATCATGGCCAAAGACACTCACAGAGCCGGTTTTTGTGTCAAAGAGTCGTGGAATAAGGACGGCAAAACTGGACTTACCAGAGCCAGTACCACCGATAATTCCCAGCGTCTGACCTGCCTGTAGAGAGAGGTTAATGTCAGAAAGCGCTGGCTCTCCTCCATCGTCATAGACAAGCGAGGCGTCCTTGAACGCTACAGCAGTTCCAGCAAAGTCAGATTCAGTGAGGTTGAGGTGCTTGTTTCCTTTATCAGAGAGTGCTGGCTTGGTGTTCAGAACTTCCATCACACGAGTACCAGACGCGGCTCCGCGAGTAATGATAATGACTAGGTTTGCAACGTAGCCAATAGCCAAAAGCGCACTGGTCATATAGCTGACAAGTGCCACCACGGTTCCTTGCGATAGAGTACCTGCAGTAATCTGAGGAGCCGCAAGCCAAAGCGTTACGGCAATTCCCAGGTACATAACAAGGAAGGTTGCAGGGTTCAGTAGAGCCGAATAATTTGCAGCATCAGTGGCTGTTTTTGTTTGAGCTAAAACTGCCTCGGAGAATTGTCCTTTCTCTTCTGTCTCATGCCTAAAGGCCCTAATAACACGAATACCAGAAAGCATTTGACGCATATATAAAGAAACGGTATCAAGCCGCTTCTGGAGCTCAGTAAAGAGCGCGGTAGATTTACGTGCAACAAAGAAGAAAATAGCTGCCACCAGTACCGTTGCTAGCAAAAAGACCATACCAAGCTGAGCATCAAGCATAAGAGTGGCAATAATGGAACCGGCCGCTAAGATTGGCCACCTCACCAGCTGACGAATGCCCAAAGCAACGGTTACCTGAACCTGATTGACATCGTTGATAAGACGGGTTACCAGCGTATCTGTTCCTAGTGCAGAAATATCGGCACTTGAGAGCTCTTGAATCTTCTTAAACAGCTCATTGCGCAGGTCGGTTCCCGTGCGCTGAGAAACAATTGAAGCAATTTTTCTGACAGACAAGCGTAAAACTAAAGCCCACAATTGCAATTACTACTAGCAAAAATACCGTAGCGAATAATGTCGTACATGTTTGCCCCGTGAATACCGAGGTCAATCATGCGTGCAATAATCAACGGCGTAAGCAGGTCACCAATGACCTCAACACCTTTGCAGAGCAAGGCAACAAAACTCTTACGACCATACTTTGGCCACACAAACCTAGAGAGCAACTCTCCCATTTACGCTTCACCAAGTTTCTCTGCCAGCGTTAGCCACTCGTCTTCCAACTCCATCAGCGCCGCTTCTGCGTCATCAAGCTGCTGCTGCAACTCCATCAAACGCTGGGCGTCAGTAGCATCAGCGGAACTCATCTGCTCCCTAATCTGCTCAGGTAGCTCCTGAGCCTTGCCCATACGCCTCTCAATCGAGTCAAAGCGCTTCTTAGCTCGCGACGCTCAGCGTTACTCAGCACCGCACCCTCCTGGCGAGAAGACCCGTCTACCTGCGGCTCATTTGTACCTGAACTGCCGCGTACCCGACAACTCCCCCGCTCTTTCTCGCCGTTTGCTTTGCTGCATCAACAAGCTTGAGGTACTCGTCAACGCCGCCAGGAACGTGGCGAATATGACCGTCTATAAGGGCATATTGGTCGTCAGTAACGCGCTCAATCAAGAAGCGATCATGACTGACAACAAGAAGCGTTCCAGGCCACGAATCCAGAAGGTCTTCGAGGACAGCCAGCATATCCGTGTCAAGATCGTTGCCAGGCTCGTCCAGTACCAGCACGTTTGGCTCTTCCAGAAGAACGCACAGCAGTGCCAGACGCCTGCGCTGGCCTCCGGAGAGGTCTTGCAAGCGATTAGTGAAACTCTCGACGATCAAAGCCCAAGCTTTCAAGCAGCTGCGTAGGGGCTTTGCATCTTGCCGTTTACCAGGTAACTTGTCTTGTACTGGCCAAGCAGTTCAAGAACAGTCCACGTCTCTTTTGTGGCAAACGTATCAATCTGCTGAGAAAGCCAACCAAATTTGACGGACTTTCCTACCTTTCACCAGACCAGACGTTGGTTGTAGTTGCTGCGTCATCAGTTCAAGAAGCGTAGACTTACCAGCGCCATTCTCGCCCAAAATGCCATAGCGGTCTCCAGGGCCAATAAGCCACTCAACATGCTTGATGACGTCTACCTGGGAGTTTGAAGCATCTGCCTGCGTATTTTGAATCTGTGTCAGCTGTACGCGCAACATTTCTTTGTAGGCAAAACGAGACGTCATGCATCTCAATAACCTGCTTTGCCTAACCTAGAGACTGCCATGCGTTTGAGCTCAAGCGTGTTTCTGAGTGGTGGATCTTCGGCCAGAAGCTCCATGGCAGCATCAATTCTGAACTTAGGCTTTGACGTGCGAGCCTTTGCACCATGAGCAAGCCAGTTAAGCTCTTTTCTAAGCGTATTCTGACGGCGCTCTTCCATCACCGCTGCCTGTCTATCACGTTCAACTCGAGCTTGAATGTAGGCAGAATAGCCGCCGTCAAATGGGTCAATAACGCCATCGTGGACTTCCCACATGTGGTCGCAGACCTCATCCAAGAACCAGCGGTCGTGTGTAACCAGAATGAGAGCGCCATTTCCCTCTGACCAGCGGTTTTTTAGGTGATTTGCAAGCCACTGAATGGCATGAAGATCAAGGTGGTTGGTTGGCTCGTCAATAAGCATTAAAGTCCCAGGTGCCCACAAGCAGTCGAGCCAAATCGCAGCGTCTACGCTGACCTCCAGAAAGCTCTCCTACCAGACCATTCCAGTCCAAGTCTCCAATGAGCTCATCAATAATCTTGCGGATACGAGCGTCAGATGCCCACTCGTACTCTGGTGTGTCTCCCACAACAGCACTGCAAACCGTCTGCGTATCAGAAAGTGAATCACTTTGGCCCATATAGCCTACTTGGATGCCACTTCTCCAAATTACGTTACCAGAATCGGGCTCAATTCTTTTGGCGATAAGATCTAAGAGGGTTGATTTTTCCATCGCCGTTTTTTTGCCCACAACACCAATACGGTCACCCTCATTAACGCCAATAGTCTGGTTGGTAAGAACCTTCTTACCAGGCCATTCCATAGAAATTTGTTCGCAACCTACTAGAATTCCCACTAGTTATCACCTAAAAAAGAACGAAGTAACGCAATTTCTTCTCCCCAACCAGAAAGCTCAGAATGAGGAGTCTCCAAAATCATAGGAAGCGTGTTGACGCGCGGATTAGTCACCACAGCGCGGAACGTTTCTAATCCAATAAAGCCTTTGCCAATCTGCTCATGTCTATCTTTATGAGCCCCAAGAGGATTCTTGGAGTCATTAAGATGTAAAGCCTTAAGCTTTTTCAAGCCAACTATCTGATCAAACGTATCTAGAACAGCATCAAAATTTTCTACAATTTCATACCCGCCATCATGCACATGGCAGGTATCAAGACACACGCCCATAAGCTCAGGGTGGTTTACCTTATCTAAAATCGCGGCAATCTCTTCAAAAGTTTTACCAACTTCTGTACCCTTGCCCGCCATCGTTTCAAGAAGAACCGTAGTGTGCTGGACCTTCAAAACAGGCAGTCGTTAAGCGCTTCAGATATCTGCTCAATTGCCACGTCAGAGCCTTGACCCACATGGCTACCGGGATGAAAGTTGTAATAATTACCAGGCAGATACTCCATACGCTCAAGATCTTCTGTGAGTGCTCGACGAGCAAAATCCCTGGTCTCCTCTTTAGCTGAGCACAGGTTCATAGTGTAAGGAGCATGAGCAACCAGAGGCCCAAAGTGATGAGCCTCAAGAAGCTCCCTAAGCCTTGCAACATCAGCCTCATCTAGAGCCTTAGCGTTGCCACCACGAGGATTTCTAGTAAAGAAAGCAAAGGTAGTTGCACCAATAGAAAGAGCATCCTTACCCATTGCCTCCCAGCCCTTAGCTGCCGAGAGATGGCATCCAATAAAAAGATCTTCTGGTTGCACGCTATGCACGCTCCTCAAGCATTTTGGCCACACGGTCCTAAAAGCTCTGAAGCTACGTCAACAAGTGGCAAAGTCTCAAGCTGTTCTACACCTTGAGGAGTTACAAAAGCCACACGGTCTGTATCTGAACCAAAGGTTGAATCTGGTCTAGACACATCATTTGCCACAATCATGGAGCAACCTTTACGCTCAAGTTTAGCCTGAGCATGCTCCAAGACGTTATTTGTCTCTGCTGCAAAACCTACGACAACCTGGTCTTCTTAGTCTTAGAAAGGCTGGCGAGAATATCGGTGGTTTCTTTAAGGTCAATAGACTCAAGATACTCTAATGATTTCTTGAGCTTATGATCTGCTGGATGAGCTGGGGTGTAGTCGGCAACAGCTGCCGTCAAAATAGCGGCATGAACACCGTCAAAGACGTTTACACATGCCTTATACATGTCTTCAGCAGATACCACTCTTTGCACGTTGACTCCTTGAGGAGCCTCAAGATATGTGGGTCCAGAGATAAGGGTGACATCTGCTCCACGACTAGCTGCAACTTTAGCCACGGTATAGCCAAGTTTTCCTGTTGAACAGTTGGCAATAAAGCGAACTGGATCGATCTTCTCGTGCGTTGGTCCTGCGGTAATAAGAAGCTTTTTACCTGCAAGATCTTGCTTGGATGACGCCACGTCATTACCAGAAAGAACCTTCAGTGCAGCGTCTACAATCTGCTGAACAGGAGCAAGCTTGCCATCACCGGTATAGCCGCAGGCAAGATGACCTGACCCAGGCATGACCATCTGGATACCACGCTGACGGAGCAGTGCGACATTTGCCTGAGTGGCTGGATTTTTCCACATATGCGTATTCATGGCAGGAGCCACAAGAACTGGCGTGTGAGCTGCTAGAAGCGTTGCACTTGCAGCGTCATCAGCTATACCATGAGCCATCTTTGCCATGATATTGGCAGTAGCTGGTACAACTACCATGCAATCTGCCCAGTCAGCAAGGTCAACGTGAGCAACAGGAGTCTCGGCATTGTTGTAGAGCGACTGCACTACCTCATGATGCGTTAATGCTTCAAAGGTAGTCTTTCCTACAAACTGAGCTGCATCTTCTGTCATAACAACACGAACGTCGCAGTCAGCTTTCTGAAGGCCTCTGAGTACTTCGCAGGCTTTATATGCAGCAATTCCTCCGCACACCACAAGGCATACAGAGGACTGAGCGGTTTTATCCAACATAGCGATAAATTCCTTTATTCTTCAAACGCTGTAGATGTAATAAGCATCCTGTGGCAATAAGGGCACTCAGCAATCTCAGAGCTATGCTGAAGATCGTGGAATGAACTTGGTTGCAGTTTAACGCGACAGACACTTGGAACGTTTCCTACAAGGTGCTCAACTGCCAGGCCCTTAAAAACGTTTACGTGCAGCTTCATAGCGCTCAAGCGTGTCAGAAGAAATCTGAGCTGCAAGCTCTTCTCGAGATTTAGAGAGCTCAACAATCTCTGCGCGAAGAGCCGCAGAATCAATCTCAAGGGACTGAGAAAGGCTCTCACGCTCTTTCATAAGCTTTACCTGCAAGTCTTGAGCTGTCTGATAAGCCTTCTTACACTTCTCAAGCTCTTCTGTTTTTGCTGCAAGTTTAAAATCGCACTTCTCGATATTCTTTGCCAAAGAAGAAAGCTGCTGGTCAAAGTCTCTAAGAGCGCGATGATTGGTAGCAGTTTCTACGGTAGCAGAAACCTCATCTGTCTTAAGGACATAATGGGCGCGCTGCTCATTGAGGTCAGAAATATCAATTTCTACGTCTTTTTTAACGCCAAGTACCTGCTTAAGCTGAGAAGCAATCTTTTTCTCTGCAAGTTGGGCGTTTTTAATCTTTTGAACCTGGGGCATTGAGGCCAAGTTGGATGCGAGTTTTAGCAGCTGCAAATCAATATCCTGGAGCTGCATCAGATTAACAGACTCACTCATAGGGCCTCCTCATATACGGTTACTCATCTAGTCTACCGTAAATAAGGACGTATCAGACGCAGAACATAACTAATGTAGAGATTAGTATGTGAAAAATTTATCCAACAATCTGCAGCAAGGTTGCACAAAAGGCATCAAGGTCTGTTTCAGAAACGCGCTCGTCAAAGGTAATGCGTAAGCTTCCCAGAGCCTCGTTTCTGGAAATTCCCATGGCGGTGAGAACATGACTTGCGTCAAGGGAGCCTGAAGAACAAGCAGAACCAGCTGAAACTTCATAGCCTGCCTGGTCAAGCTTTAAGATAAGCGTTTCTGAATCCATCGAGGGAACCATAATGCTTACCGTACCAGGCATGTGATCTTTGCCCGCGTAAGCCTCTGTAGTTGGCTTAATCTTGGGAGAAGCGCAAAGAGTCTCATATACCTTATTTGCGCGCTCAGAAACGGTCTCCTGAGTTTTGGAAAGGTTATCCTGACACCACTGAGCAGCTGCGGCAAACGCAACTGCGCTCCGAACGTCCTGCGTTCCATGACGCCTGCCAGACTCTTGTCCCCCGCCGTAACTTTGAGCCTTAAAGGGAACCTTGGAACGCATAAGCACTGCGGCAATACCCAGAGGTCCACCAATTTTATGGGCAGCAATAGTCAGAGCGTCTACGTCTGCTACATCAAGAGGGATACGACCAAACGCCTGAACGGCGTCAGTGTGGAAAAGCGCTCCCACCTTATGCGCAGCTTGTGCAAGGTCTACAACGGGTTGAATAACACCAGTCTCATTGTTGGCATACATCACAGAAACAAGAGCTACCGACTGGTCCAAAAGACCCTCAAGGGCAGAAGCCTCAATCTTTCCCTGACGGTTAGGCTGAGCAATTCTAACCTCAAAGCCCTTCTCGCGAAGAACAGGCGCAAGATCCAAAACAGAATCATGTTCAATTGCCGAGAAAACCACCGTGTTGCGCTTGTGATCCTTGTTACGAATACCTTCTGCCATACCAAGAACTGAGAGGTTATTGCCCTCGGTACCGCCGGAGCAAAAGACCACGTCAGGAGCTCTAAATTTGCCGCCTACCGCACGTGCAATAACACCACGAGCACCATCAAGCTCTCGCGCTGCTTGACGACCAAGCGAGTGCAAAGAGTTTGGGTTCACCCCTGCAATAGGTGAAGCTTCATAGGTTTTCTCGGCATCAAGCGCCTCTTGGCGCATTGGTGCTGAAGCTGCATAGTCTAGGTAAACGTAATCCATAACGTGTTTCTGTTGATTCAATCTTGATGATCTGGCGAAAACAATGCTTGAGAGTGCAGCCTAGCCCTGAACGGTAAGAGCGGACTCGCCAGCATCGCGGATTGCCTGGATAGTTGCAGCTCGGTCTTCCTGGCCAAACACAGCGCTGCCTGCAACAAGCATGTCTGCACCGGCGGCTACAACATCAGCTGCGTTAGCTGCACTAATACCACCATCAACCTCAATCAGAGGGTTAACGTTGTGCTTGCGGCAGAGCTCTTTAAGAGCTTTGAGCTTCTCAATTGAGTGAGGAATAAATTTCTGACCACCAAAGCCAGGGTTAACCGTCATGATAAGCACCAGATCAAGGTCTTCGATAAGATCCTCAAGAACGCTTACAGGAGTGCCTGGGCAAAGCGAAATACCAGCTTTAGCACCGGAATCCTTGATAAGGTGAACAAGACGATGAGCATGGACCTCGGCCTCGTAGTGGAAGGTGACAACGTCAGCACCACGGTCTAGGAACAGAGGTGCAATCTCAGCTGGATTAGTAACCATCAGATGGACATCAATAGGCAGCTCAGAAGACTTTTTGCAGTACGAGAAAATATCTGGGCCAAATGAGATATTTGGAACAAAGTGACCATCCATCACGTCGTAATGGATGTAGTCAGCGTTTGCAATTGAATCAAGCTCGCTCTTAAGCTTGGAGAAATCTGCAGACAGAACAGATGGTGCTACCAGGACGTTATTCATCAAACTCTCCTATCGAGTCATTCCATAAAATTCTTCATTTGGAAGGCGGTTTAGTAAGGCGAGAAGTAATTTCTTCTGGCGTAGCGCCTTCGTAAAGTACAGCGTGAACAGCTGAAGTGATAGGCATCTCAACGCTCATCTGCTGACCAAGCTCATAAAGACCAATGACAGCCTGAGCACCCTCAACAACCATACCGGTCTCTTCCTGATAAGACTGAAGCGTCTTACCCTTGACCAGGGCTTCTCCAAACGTTCTATTTCTAGAATGCTCGGAGGTACAGGTTGCTACCAGGTCTCCCATTCCTGCAAGACCCATGCAGGTGAGCGGGTCTCCGCCAATAGCACATACTACGCGGCCAAGCTCTGCAAGACCGCGGGTCATGAGGGCTGCAAGAGCGTTATCGCCGTTGCCCAGACCAACAGCAATACCACAGGCAATAGCAACAACGTTTTTTTAGCTGCAGCACAGCCTCAACACCACGCACGTCAGAGCTAACGTAGGTTCTGAAGTATTGTCGAGAAAGCAACGTCTGGAAGCGCTTTAGCAACCTCGGCATCTTCAGATGCTACAACGGCTGCAGAAATTCCCTGTTTAATGACCTCTTCTGCGTGGTTTGGACCGGAAAGAACGGCGATTCTTGCAGGGTTTCCCAGCTCGTCAGCAGCTACTTCGTGCATAAGCTTGTGAGAACCTGCTTCCATACCCTTGGAGAGGATCAAAACATCAACCTCTAGATCAAGATATGGTGCGCAAGCAGCACAAACAGAGCGCAAAAACGCGGAAGGAGCAGCCATAACAACAGCGTCTACACCGGTGAGAGCCTCAGCCTCACTAGTGGTTGACACAATATTGTGTGGAAGCTCAGAATTAGAAAGATGTCTGCAGTTGACGTGCTCTTTATTGATGGACTCGGCTACATCGGCCTCTCGAGACCAGATAATCACCTCATCAGAAGTTGAAGCAAGAAGTGTTGAAAGCGCGGTACCCCATGATCCCGAACCAATAACAGCAACTTTTTTCATGATTAGTTGTCCTTTTTCTTTTCGCCGAAAGAGAATTTAGACTCACTACCAGCATTAAGACGATTGATATTCTCGCGATGTGCCCAAATAACTGCCGCCGCAACAACAAATACAGGAATGGTTGCTACGGGATCCATACCAAATAGCAGGCAGAATAGTGGAATGGCAACAGCTGCGCCAATGGAGCCAAGCGATACGTACTTAGTTGGTACGGCAAGCGTAATAAACACCGCAAGAGCTACAAGAGCAGCAAGTGGATTTACTGCAAGGCCACCGCCAAATCCAACAGCTATTCCCTTACCGCCATGGAAATGAAGCCAAGGCGAGAAAATATGACCAAGAACGCAGCAGGCATACACAAAAGAAATGATGAGCTCAGCCTCTGCGTGATCATTTCCCGAGACCAGAGGAGTAAATCCCTGGGCTCCCAAGAACCAACGAACCAGCATGACGCTGACAATGCCCTTACCTGCATCGCAAAGAAGCGTAAGAATACCCGCGGCCTTACCAGCATTTCTTGCAACATTGGTGGTGCCAATGTTTCCTGATCCAAGTTTGCGAATATCTTCATGAGCCATAACGCTTGCAATAATCAGGCCAAATGGAATGCCACCAAGACCAAATGCAATTAGTCCAAAAATCAGAGCAACAACAATGCCAGACATTAGTTAGACTCAACCTTCTTACGGAACTTCAATCGAATAGGTGTGCCAACCAGAGAGAACTTCTCGCGAAGTCTGTTCTCAATAAAGCGCTCGTAGTTGTCATCAACAAGGTCTGGAGCGTTGCACCAGAACGAGATAACAGGAGGCTTAGAGCCCGTCTGAGTAGCGTACTGAATCTTAAGGCGACGGCCTCGGTCAGAAACCGTGTGTCCGCCTTCTCTAATCTGGGCGAGAAGCTCGTTGAGCTCGGAAGTCTTAAGTTGAAGTGCGCGGGATTCTGCAGCCGAAAGAGCAGCGGCAAGCACCTTATCAATGGCGCGGCCAGTAAGCGCAGAAACGTTGATGGAAGCAATCCAAGGTGCAAAGGCCAGGCGCTTTGCTACAGAGACTGCTACCTCATCTCGCTTTGCTTCAGAGTCAATAAGGTCCCACTTGTTAAGCAGGAGCACCAGCGCGCATCCACGCTCTACGGCCATGTTTGCAAGTTTTTGGTCCTGCTCGGTTACGCCAACAGAGGCGTCAACAACAAGAAGACAGACGTCTGCGCGATCCATTGCCTGCAGGCCTCTGACCAGACTGTAGTACTCAACGTCCTCGTGTACCTGGCTCTTTTTACGAATGCCTGCGGTATCAACAAGACGAATGGGAGTTCCCTTCCATTCAATCATGGTGTCAATAGCGTCACGCGTAGTACCAGCAACATCAGAAACAATAGAGCGTTTCTTGTTAGCCAGGCGGTTTGCCAGCGAAGATTTGCCTACATTTGGTCGGCCGATGATGGCAAGGTTAAGAATGCCGTCATCCTCTGGCTCTTCATCTACCTCTGGAAATGCGTTGACAATGTCATCCAACAAGTCACCAGTACCGTGACCGTGTGAAGCAGACAGAGGTAGAGGCTCACCGCAGCCAAGTGCATAGAAGTCCCATAGACCATCCTGCTCTGTAGCAGGGTTATCTTTCTTGTTGACAACCAAGAACACGGGCTTGTCGCTCTTGCGGACAATGCGCGCAACCTCTTCGTCTTCATCGGTAACGCCGGTAGAGCCGTCTACCACAAAGACAATAACGTCTGCCTCTTCACACGCAAGAAGTGCCTGCTCACGAATGTGTGGAGCAAAACGATCCTGCGATTTAATTGACTCAATGCCGCCGGTGTCAATGAGCTTAAACTCACGACCATTCCAGTCAGCATCGTGATATGAGCGGTCTCGGGTTACTCCCCTAGACTCGTGTACGATTGCATCGCGTTTCTCGGCAATTCTATTTACCAGCGTGGACTTACCAACATTTGGGCGTCCAACAATAGCAACAATGGGCTTAGCCATGTCTCACCTTTCATTCAGTTGGTTTAATAATACCAGCAATACGTGGCTAATCCCACTCTTTGAGCGCTTTAATGCACGACTTGGCAATGTTTGTGGGACCAGGAATTGACATGATTACTTTTGCTCCGCGAGCCTCTAGCTGCGCAGTTAAATCGGCCAGTGACATGCCATCAAGGGTGACCTTATCAAAGTTAAACATGACCTCAGGAAGCACTACCAGAACATCTGTGAGGTCTTCAGGCACCTGGGCGAGAAGATCAACGGCGCAGATAAGTCCTGTGACATTAACGTCTCCACCAAAGAAATCGTTGCGCACGGCAAAAGTAGAAACGTTGCCATCAGCTGACCAGTCATCGCAGAAGGTCTGGATGGTTTGCTGAGCAGCTTCGCCTACAATCAGCAAAATCTTGCGAGACCGAGCAGAAAGATAGGTATCTGCCTCATCGAGGCCTGCACGCATAGCATGACACACCTCTTCAGCCTCATCGAGGAAGCTTCTGAGCATACCAATGCCGTCATAAAATTGCGGATAACCGTCATAGGTATACGCAGGTGGAATAGGTAGCTGAGCGTCTACGTAGAACTCGTCAGAGAGCTGGAAGCGCGTAATGCCCAAAGAGGCACGTGCACGCTCCTGGTAGGGCTCAACAATTTTGACTACAGAGCGGGACAGCTCCACATCATCAGAATACGAATGCGTAAAGCGTTTGGAGTCTTTGGTATAGCCAAGGGGAACAATGGCCAACGAGGTAATCTGCTGGTGAGCCTCCACCCAATCAAGCGTTTTATCAAGCTCTTCACCGTCATTGATGTTAGGGCACAAAACAATCTGGCCGTGGATCTCAATACCCGGCGTCCATAAGTTTTTCAAGTACTTCAATACCCCTGGCTGCGCGAGCACCAATAAGATTCCGACGAACGTCAGGTGAGATTGCATGCAGCGAGACGTTCATAGGCTCAAGCTTGTGAGAGATAATGCGCTCAACATCCTCGTCAGTAAGGTTAGTGAGCGTAACAAAATTGCCCTGCAAGAAAGCTCAGGCGATAATCGTCATCTCTGATTGAAAGAGAGGGCGCATGTCTTCTGGCAGCATAGCCATAAAGCAGAACTGGCACGCGTTTACGCAGGTCTTGATGCCGTCAAAGAGCACGTCAACAAAGTCAACGCCCCAGTCTTCTCCGGACTCACGCTCAAGCACGCACTCGTAGAGCTCATCATCGCCAGGGAACAGAAACTTCAAGCTCACAGAGGGAGCCGTCGGCTTCCCAGCGCCAATCAATCAGGTCTTTTGGCACTACGCCATTGACCTTCTCGATAATCATGCCTGGGCTCAAGGCCAGCCTTCCACGCAGGGACTACCCTCTTCAACGGACTCAATCAGTGCACCAAGTCCACCAGATTTTTGTATTTCCGTAGTCTGCGCGCTGTTCCATATTAGGCGCCTACGATTTGTTCAATAGCTGATTTAACTGCGTTGATATGAGCCTCTGGCGTAGAAGCGCCGGCGGTAATACCAATATGCTCTGCCCCTCAAACCAAGAAGCCTGCAGCTCATCAGCGCCTTCAATGTGATAAGTTGCGGGAGCAATAGAGCTTTAGAAATCTCTGCCAAGCGAGTGGTATTTGCAGAAATCCTGCCGCCAATAATAATCATGACGTCAGACTCTTTTGCAAGCCTCATGCACGAGTCCTGATGGCCCGCAGTAGCCTCGCAGATGGTATTCATGACGCGAAGCTCGTCAACAAGCGGAAGTACCGCGTTAACTACCTCAGAGAGCTTTAGCAGCGCTCATGGTGGTCTGTACCACCAGACCAACCTTCTTTGCAGCTCTCATAGCGTCTGCCTGAGCGGCAACTTCTTCCACGGTGTCAATAGCCAAAGAACCTGGCACGTGAGCCAGCGTTGCTTCTACTTCAGGATGTCCAGACTCTCCTACCACGTACACGGCATAGCCCTGCTTGGCGAGAAGTTCTGCGGCCCCGTGAGCCTTCTTTACAAACGGACAGGTTGCGTCAAGCACGTCAACACAGCCGTCCTTGGCAATCTGCTCCTCTTGAGGGGTTACACCATGAGTGCGCAGCAGTAGCGCACTTCCTGCAGCTTCAGAAGCGGAATCAACTACCTCTACGCCCTGGTCTTTAAGGGACGTAACAACGCGAGGGTTATGAATAAGCGGACCAAGCGTGCGCACGGGCGCATGAGCATCTTTGACGGCCTGCTGGACCATCTGAAGAGCTCTTTCTACACCGTAACAAGCACCTGCTTCATCGGCAATTTTGATAGTAGGCACGAACTAATTCCTTCCGGGATGCTCTTTGAGCATTGCATCTCTTAGTTCGTATACCCTCTCCATGGCCATTTCTTCCATCTCTTTTGCCTGATCTTTACGCTTTGTAGAAGTCAGATCACTAAAAGAAACTTTCTGACCAGCGCGAAGATACACCTTTACAGGCTTAACCAGAGGAGAACCTTTTTTCTTAATATCAAGCGCGCCAATAATGGCCAGTGGCTGGACATCTACCTTGGCAAGCTGGGCGATAAGAGCAAAACCGCCATGGGTTTCTCCACGCTCTGTATTACTTCTGATCCTTGTGCCCTCAGGGTAGATAAGAAGCATCTCTCCCCTAGAAAGTGCCGTTGTTGCACGACGAATTGCCTTCATATCGGCAGTTCCGCGGTCTACTGGAATACCGCCAAGTCTAGAAAGCGCCCACTGAAGCGGTTTGAATTTGTTGAACTCACTCTTGTAGATGGTTCTTACGGGGATACCGTGAACAAGGAGGTGAACAACAGTAACAATAGGGTCCAAAAACGTTGGATGGTTCATGATAAGAACGCGAGGGGTCTTATCGCCAACAAAGAGCTGGTCATTGTCCCAACGCCATCTAAACCAGATTTTTGTAATCAGTCCAAGCACACTGACTGCCAGCCATTTAAAGAACTTGGCTGGAGCTGGAAAATCAGCAAGCGCGGTATCGTAATAATCGTCAAATGAGTTTCCGCCAAAAGGACGCAAACGCTTTGACATTGCTGCTATAGAAGACTTTTTCTCAGTGTGTTTAGAATTCTCAGCGTGAGGCTTGCCGTCATCAGAAGAGCTGCTCTCTGATCCATTTCCCTGGTGAGAAGCCCTGTGGTTGCGGGCATCTCTTTTGCCGAGTCCAGGATGCAGCGCAATAATAGCTGCAATAACCTCTTCAACAGAAAGCGCAGAAGAATCAATGTGGTGAGCATCTTCTGCAGCACGAAGCGGCGCTGCCTTACGCTCAGAATCAGCCTTATCGCGAGCCTTGATGTCTTCGAGGATCTTCTCCTCACTCTTGGCATCTACCTTGGCATCGTTTCCGGTGGCTGCGTCTCCACCCTGGCGCTGAACAGCGCGGCGGTGAGCACGAGCAGCAGGATCTGCGGTCAAGAAAACCTTTACATCAGCTTCGGGGAATACCACGGTGCCAATGTCACGACCTTCAGCAACTACATCGCCATTCTCGCCAGCGCGACGCTGAAGCGTGACCATAGCCTCACGAACCTCAGGGATGGCTGCAACAGCGCTAACGTTTCTATCTACCTCGGGAGTACGAATCTCTGTCGTAACGTTTGAGCCGTTTGCGTAGACGGTCTGACCGTTTGCGGAGTTACCAAACGAGATGCTGATGCTGCGTGCAACCTGAATGATTTTCTCGGTATCAGTCATATCAATGCCCTGACGCAGGCATTCTACGGTTACCGAGCGATACATTGCACCCGTATCAAGAAAAATCAGATCCAGGCGATCAGAAAGTGCGCGAGCAACCGTGGACTTTCCGGAGCCTGCTGGGCCGTCAATAGCAACAATCATTACTTATCCCCCTTGGTGACACCCCAAATGTCACGAAAATCGTAAAAACTTGGCTCAGTGGAACGACGAATAACCTCTTCTGGATCAAGGTTAAATCCACCAAGCTTGAAATCAGAACCGCCTGTACTAGTAAAGAAGATTGAAGAGACATTTGCAAGATGTACGTTCCAGCTTGAACTTCCTGGGATGCCAAAAATCTCTGCCATCATAGAGCGCAAATAGCCGCCGTGAGAAATACAAACAGTGCGTCCAGAAAGACTGGAAAGCTCGTTAAGAATAGTGCGACATCTGCTTCTTACCTGCTCGTATGACTCTGCTTCTGGAGCTGGTATGGAGTGGCCGTTTTTGTCTGAGGCCCAAGGAAACGTAAGGCCATAGGGCTTTAAAATCTCTTCTGCATCAGCAAAACGCTTGCTCTCCAAAATGCCAAAATCCATCTCTGCAAGGTTATCTTTTACCTCACAAGGAATACCAAGCTCGGTGGCAGCCATCTGGGCCATGTCTTTGCAGCGAGATAAAGGAGAGGTCCAAATTCTATCTGGATGAAATGCAACAAGTGCACGAACAGCGTGCTCTCGCTGTTCAATGCCATGCTCGGTAAGCTCAACGTCTCTTCTGCCACTGAAAAAACGTTGAGTATTAGCCACGCTTTCTGGATGACGCATAAACAAAATGCGATGAACCTGAGCTGGAACTTCAAATGGCTGCATTATGTCTCCTCTCTGGGCGTGTTTGAGCTGTTTGACGTACACTTAGTAAGTGTGCGACTAGTAGTTATTTGCTGGCATGTAAAGGCATGATGGGAGAAGCACCAGGCTCTCTACCAATAGTGCGCTCCAGAGCGGCAACTTCCTCTTCTGTGAGAAATCTCCACTGTCCCTCTTTAACGCCTGTAAGATGGAGCGGCCCAAACGTGTCTCTGTGGAGTGCAAGAACTCTATGGTGAATAGCCAGAAGCATCTTTTTGACCTGGTGCTTTCTGCCTTCTCTAATAGTTACGCTAACCAGGGAGTTTGGCTCTCCTCCACCGGTTTTTCCTAAACCCTGTGGGGCGAGAAGTGCCTTCAGCTTGGCATCGTTGGATACAATCTCAACCTCAGCAGGAGCTGCAAGGCCGTCTTCAAGCTCAATACCTTCGCGCAGGCGATTTAGTTGCTCTTCTGTAGGTGTACCTACTACATGAGCAACATAGTGCTTCCATACATGCTTTGAGGGATGCAAAAGCTCTTGTGCCATCTGACCATCGGTAGTAAAGAACAAAAGACCTGTGGTATCCATATCAAGACGTCCAACAGGAAAAAGTCCCGGGTATGAGTCAGTGGGAACCATGTCCACAATGGTTGGTCTACCCTGAGGGTCTTTCATAGTAGTCAGATACCCTGCAGGTTTGTTGAGCATCAAGTAGACGGGTTTCTCGGCAATTGAGCAGACAATGCCGTCAACTGCAACAACATCTACCAGCGGATCAACCTTACTGCCAAGCTCGGTGACTACCTGGCCGTTTACCGTGACGCGACCAGAGGTCATCAGGCGCTCGGAGCCACGGCGACTAGCCACTCCTGCGCGCGCCAAAAAGCGCTGCAGGCGCATGGGGACAATACGCTCTTCTGCCACGGCCTATGCATCCTCTTGCGTATCGTAGCTGTCTCCCAAAAGGGAGCGCTCATCGTCAATGTCTTCTGCGGCTTCTTCAAGCGTTGAAGTGAAGCTTCTGCCAGAGAGTCTCTCGCGAATAAACTGCTTGGACTCCTCATCAGGGGCAAAGTCTTCCAGCGGCGGCAACTCTCGCAAAGACTTGAGGCCAAAGCGCTCTAAGAAAAGCGCAGTAGTGCCATAGAGAATGGCTTGTCCCCTATCTGCCTCTTTACCCACTTCACGAACAAGGTTTTTCTCGCGAAGTGAAGAGATAACACCATCAGAGTTAACGCCACGGATAGCACGGACGCCTTCACGAGTAACGGGCTGGTGATAAGCAATAACTGCCAGCGTCTCAAGAGCTGCCTGAGAAAGGCGACGCGTATCCCAAGAGAGCACAAAATCGCTGACCAGCTGATGGTGAGCTGGGTGCGTAAAGAGACGCCAACCGCCAGCTACCTCTCTGAGCTGAAATCCCCTGTTGCAGCGCGTGTACTCCTCTGCAAGCTCTTTGAGCGCTTGGGCAACCTCGGCAGGAGCTGCATTGGTGACCTTGGAAAAGTCGGCCGTGGTGATTGCATCTGTTGCAACTAAAAGCAGTGATTCTAGTGCGCCTTTGAGCGACTCGGAATCTAAATAGGTAAGCTCTTCTGCCATAAGTTATTCCGCCTCTTTCTGTGCTTCATCGGGCGTTTGAGTTAACGATAAGAGCGTCTGCTGGACGTCTTGGAGCGCATTTTGAGACAAGTTAAATCCTTCAAGGTCTGGCTCATCACCAGATAGTTCTTCTAGTTCCAAAAGAACTGACTCATCAAGCTGGTATGAATCAGCGCCCTCTATGTGCTCAATCTCAATCTCGCCAAAGATGACATCCTGCTGAACACGAACAAGACCGCGCTTAAAGAGCTCAAGCACTGCCAAAAAGTTTGCAACCACAATTTCTGGCGTATCTTGACCGTCTAGAAGCTCAGAGAAGGTCACTTTGCCCTTGGAGCGCGTAAGACGGTCCACAGAAGCTACCGTCAGAGCTACTGGGAGCCTTTTTGGCGCCACATGTTCTGCTTCAAGCAAGAATGTCTCACGTTTTGAGTCAATGTCCGCACAGATGACAGCAAGGCTTCTGAGGGTAATGCCCTCAAGATAGTCTGGCATGAGGTTCAAGAAATCAGGATCTGGACCCACTGAGCGTGGGAACATGTACGATTCTGCCTCCATGCGGCTACCTAGCGCAGCACCCGCATTTCTGAACTGCTTATAGGCAATAAGGCGAGCAATAAGAACTTCTCGCGCCTCATCAGGAGAAAGCCCGTCAAGCTCGTCATCATACTCATCTTCATCATATGAGCTTTTGAGCGAAACATCTTGAGGCACCAAGGCATGAGCCTTCATGTCCAAAAGCGTTGACGCAACAAGGACAAAGTCACTGGCAACGTCTAGGTCAAGCTCTTCCATGGCGTCAACTTCTGCCAGGTACTGATCAGCAACCTCAGAGATAGAAATGGATCCAATGGCTACCTTTTTGCCTACTTACCAGCTGAAGCAGCAGGTCAAATGGACCCAGAATATGTTGCAGTGTTTACTTTGTACGACATTAGATGATTCTCGCAAGCAGACTCAAAATGACGTTAGAAATACCCCCGATAATGGACGAGAAAAAAAGCCAGGCACAAAGAACATGAGTCCCACCACAGCAATCATGCAATAGGGCTCGATGGCATAGAACTTTTTGACGGTTTTTCTCGCCAAGAAAATATAGCAGCAGCTTAGAGCCGTCCAAAGGCGGAATAGGCAGCATGTTAAAGACTGCCAGGCTTACGTTAATCTGAATGTAGAAGATTACCAGCGAAGAAACGTAGTACATTACCAGCGGATTTAGTGCTGCACCAAATGCAACAGCTAGCGCGTTGAGCAAACGCAACAAAGAGTGCGCCGAGAAATGCCTGCAAAGATGTTAGAAGCTGGACCCTGCAAGTGCCACCAGAATCTCGTCACGACGACGATCTTTGAGGTAGTTGGGGTTATAGGGAACGGGCTTTGCGTAACCAAAGCTAGGGCCACCCATCAATACCAACATAAACGGCAAAAGAACCGTACCGAACAAGTCAATGTGTGCCAGTGGATTGAGCGTCAAACGGCCAGACATTTTAGCGGTAGGATCTCCGCACTTGTATGCCACAAAGCCATGCGCAACCTCGTGAACTACAATGGCAAAGATTACCAGTGCAAATTCAGCGAGCGTTGTCAAAAGCGATGGAACTGATGTTAAAGCAGTTGGCACAACAATCCTTATCTCAACATCTGCAAAAACCGTGCAGACAGGCACGTACAAACAAAGACTCTCAAGAACATGACGTTGGTTACAAAGACAGTAGGTACAAGACAATTTTACCCAAGATTGGCAAAACTACCTACTCATCAATGTCTGCTTCCATTTTTTCTGAAAGCTCCAACCATTCAGCCTCAAGCGCAGGAATCTTCTTAGAAAGTGCCTGGTATTCCGCCATGCACTCATCAAACTTTTGAGGATCGTTATAGAGAGCCTCATCAGCCATAAGCGTCATAAGCTCATCGTAGCGTTTGTGCGCAGGGGTCAGCGCTGCCTCAACCTCGTCCAGACGTTTCTTGGTCTCTCTCAGCGCACGACTTCTACGATTGCGTTCCTCTGCCTCAGCTCTCCTCTGCTCCTTAGTCTTCACATTACGAGAAGATCCTGCAGCTTGACCTGCCTCTGGACCAGAACTCTTAACCGCTCTTGCACCCGATGTTCCATACGAGGACACCGTCTTGCTCGACGTCTCCCCCTGAGCTGCCGCTTGAAGCTCTGCAAGCTTAAAGAGGAAGTAATCGTAGTTACCGTCATAGACCGTAACCTTGTGGTCGCGAACGTCCACAACCTTGTTAGCTACAGCTCTGACCAGGTGCTCATCGTGACTGATTAAGATGATGGTTCCGGGGAAGTCAACAAGTGCCTTCTCTAGAACGTCAACAGAATCAATGTCTAGGTGGTTAGTTGGCTCGTCTAGAAGCAACAGCGGATCTGGAGAAACCAGCATCTTAGCAAGTGCCAGACGAGCACGCTCGCCACCAGAAAGTACATTTACGCGTTTCTCAACGTCATCGCCATGGAAAAGGAAGGCTCCAAGCAATCTACGCTCTTCAGAAGTAGTCCAGCCAGCAGCAACGGTATCAAGCTCTGCAAGTACCGTATTTGCAGGATTGAGCTCTTCAAGCTGATGCTGTGCATAGTAGGCTTCAGTGACGTTTTGACCCAGGCTAATCTGTCCCGCATCTGGCTTAAGCTTTGCCAGCAATAAGCTTCATAAGAGTGGATTTACCAGCGCCGTTAGGGCCAACAAGCGCAACGTGATCTCCGCGATACAGCTTAAGGTCAACGTTATCGTAGACAAAGTTATCCTCGTAAGATTTGGCCACACCCTCAAGAGAGATGACGGTATCTCCGGTACGAGGAGGTTCTGGGAACCTAAAATGCATGTGATGAGATTGCTCTGGAAGAACTACCAGTTCTTCACGGATCTTCTCGACCTTTGCTACGCGCTCTTGAACCTGTTTTGCCTTGGTTGGCTTATACCTAAAGCGCTCAATGAAGGTCTCCATGTGAGCAATGTCGCGCTCTTGAGCTGCACGTTTAGCACGGAGCTGCTCAAGATTTTCTTCTCGCTGATGAAGATAGCCGGAATAATTTGCCGGTATACGTGACAAGCATACGATTCTCTAGCGCCGCTACATGCGTCACGCAGGCATCCATAAATGAACGGTCGTGGCTTACCAGCAAAACCGTTCCGTCATATGACGATAAGAACCTCTCAAGCCACTGAACAGATTCCAAGTCCAGGTGGTTGGTAGGCTCGTCCAGAAGAAGAACGTCAGGACGACGCAGAAGCAGCTTTGACAAAGAAATACGCATCTGCCAGCCGCCCGAAAACTCTTTAGCTGGCTTTATCAAAATCTTCAACGGGAAAAGCCAAGACCTGCAAGAATCTGACGAGCTCTACTTTCAAGTTCATAGCCACCAAGACGCTCGAAAGCGCTCCATAGCATGAGCATAGTCTTCAAGATACTTATTGAGCGTTGCACCTTCGGGAGTTTCGGCAATTTTGATTGAAAGGTCGTTAACCTTTCTCTCCCACTGTTTAATCTCATGGGCAGACTCAATGACTTCATTAAGAGCAGTTCTATCTCCCATGAGCTCTGTTTCTTGCTCAAGATATCCAAGGGTAGCATCTTTTGCAAAGGTAATGGTTCCTTCATCGGCAGACTCTAAGCCCATGATGATTTTTAGAAGCGTAGTCTTACCAGCACCATTAGGACCAACTAAAGCCCAACGCTCTCCTGCATTGAGCTGAAGTGTTGCGTTTGAATAAAGGACTCTGCCGCCAAATGACTTTGAAATCTTATCCGCAAGAGCAATCAAGTGAACTCCTCATACATATCTGAACTGGATAAGTATAAGTCATTCACTTGATTTACGAGCAAAATTATGTAAATGAAACCAGGCTTGTGAAGATTTTATTGACGCTTCTTATGAAGGAAAAGAGCTGCACCAGCAACAACAATAGTCGCGCCTGCAACGCCAATGATCAGAGGAAGTGTAAGAGCGTTATCACCAGTCTCTGGAAGAGCGGACTTCTTAACCTTTTTAGTCTTTGGAGTCTCTGGCTGAGGCTCTGGTGTTGGAGTTGGCTCTGGCTGAGGCTCTGGAGTTGGTTCTGGTGTAGGCTCAGGCTGAGGTTCTGGCTGTGGCTCTGGAGCTGGTGGCTCTGGTCTACGATTTACAAACGTAACCGTAGTTGTTTCGTTAGAGCCAGTAATCTCACCAACCTGTGGATTAGGATCATCAATAGTGTAGCCATCAAGGGTGGTTATCTGAGTAATGGTAGAGCCAGCATAAGTCAAATAATCAGGAATAATTACAGTGCCGTCTGGACCTGTAGTCAGATTGTAATGAGTATCATCGTCCTCATTAAAAATAGAAAGTTGACCTGTTTGTGTATGAGCTACACCACGTGCTGGAGCAGCTTGCGTTAGAGGTCGAGGTTCATCAGTACCTGGTAACAAAGCTGGATTTGGGGGATCAAAGCTTGGGAAATTAGGTGGAATTGCTGGAGAAGGCTCACCAGGTGTGACTACCTCAGCCATGGTAGCAGTCAAAGTTGCTCCAGCAATAGGATTGCCGTATTGATCAACGACCCTAACAATAATATTTCCTACTCTGCGCTTTAATCTATAAACCGCATAAACATCTGTATTAAATGTTCGCGTTGAGGAATCATATTTAAAGGTAACTGCATGTGGGGAACCATAAAGATGGCCAGTACGATCATAATTTACAATATCAAACAAGCCTGACTCTGTGTCATACGAATATGAATCAGGAATATTTTTTGGAATTAAGGTATAGCTACCATTTACAGGGACTCTAACTGGAACTGAAGAATTAGATGGAACATTTGATTCAACAGTATTTCCAAATTCATCTTGAACATCTACGGTAACTTCAGAAATTGACTGAAGATCAGAATCTGGACGATGACCATAGTTTAAGTTTTTGTGCTTTTTACGGTAATGTAAAGGTTACCTAAGACTTGCTTATCAACGATGTTAAGTGTAGTTGAGCTTCCCTGTACCAGAAGCAACTCCATTAGGCGTATATGGGTAGGTTGTGTTATCTACTTCGAATCC
>BNJU01000181.1_pt1 | contig 34230 bp, 57 predicted proteins | sample 8539281 | NCBI WGS metagenome assembly BNJU01 (sample SAMD00202456, study PRJDB9452) | human saliva metagenome | isolation source: human saliva | place: Japan
GTGACTGATACTTTTTTTAATTTCTCGGTATATGGGTCTTTATATCGCTCGAAAAAAATTTATATTTTTCCGTTAGAAAGTTCTTCCATCCACATTTGCTTTTCACCTCATTTCTTGATAAAATGGGTATAGAAAAAAGGGCTTTTTAATGCCATTCTTTCTATACAGTGCATCCTCACATTTTTGCTTGCAGGCGAGTGTGGGGATTTTTTAATTTTATATAATTCTTTCGAATACCATAGTAGCTTGGATACGATCTCCACCGCCAAGGCCTTTACTTCCACCATTAGCAGTAGTAATAGTATGTAGTCTATATCCTTTAGCTACTTGTTTATTAATTACATCTTCCAGTTCTGTCAAATTCCCTGATCCAGTTCCAAAAAACTTTTCTTTTAAAGTTACTTGAAGAACGACATAGTGTAGTCCGTTAACTCCAGAAGCAGTTGAAAAAGATGCTTCTTGTTTAATATTGTCAAAAATTCCCATAGGTTTTTACTCCTTTAATTTAATAACGCTTGATATTCTTCCTTAACCATTACTTCATCAGTAGTGGTTTTTAAATTATAAAAATTTCATGAAGTCAAGATAATTAAAAATCTGATGGATCATCTAATTCTTCTAATGCATCCACTAAAAGATGATGAATCATATTCCTGTTAGCTTCGTTTTCGCATCTTATAAGTGCGTTTTGGTATTCATTCTCAGTGTGGTCTATGTGACCAAGTTCATGAAGAATTACTTGCTTTTGCTTATCTGGACTAAGGTCTTTGCTGACGAATACTACTTTGATTTCGTCAATATAAATCCCATTCCTGTTCCAGACGTCTTTATCAAAGTATTCAACACGCACGCCATATTTAGCACAAATCTCATTGATGCTCATTTTCTACCACTCAAATATATTTGAATTATATTCTGTATAGCTTCAATATCTTCCTCGTTCAATGGTTTGCCATCAAACGTTTTCGCATTTTCAGCCATTTTTCGTAGGTCTAAATCTGTATATGTTTTCGGTTCTACTGAAGTTTCATCACTCCAGCCCATGAGTTCAGCCGGAGAAATATACAATTTATCAGCAATCTTTTTCAAAACTTCCGGACCAACCTTTTCGATGTCCCCTTTTTCATAACGAAATATAGTAGAACGTGAAACACCGACTGCATCGGCTAGATCGTCAGCAGAGATTTTTAATTCTTTTCTTCTTAATTTTATTTTTTCTCCAACGTTCATGATAATTGCCTCCTATATATTACACATTAATTTTACACCTTTAGTTTCAAAAATGCAATAAAAAAAGTTTCAAAAATGCGATTTTTCTGTTGACATTTACTTTTCGAGGTGTTATACTTATTACAACAAGTCGCATAAGTGCGACAAAGGAAAGGAGAATATATGGTAGACGTTTCAAAATTAAAAGGTAAAATTGTTGAACGCAATACCACGCAAGAAGAACTTGCAAACAAGATTGGTATTGATAAAAGCACATTTTACCGCAAGATGAAACAAAATGGCAACTTCTCAATCAAAGAAGTGAACTTGATTGTATCAACACTCAATCTTTCAAAAGATGAAGCTATGTCCATTTTTTTTAGTGATATAGTCGCATAAGTGCGACAAAAAGAAAGGAGTGCGCATGAAAGAAATTGAAAAAAATGCCCTCAACGATGTTTTGAGGACAATTATACTTATAAACGGGAAGATTGAAGAAATTGCTGAAATTCAAAAGCAGCAGGAAATACTTATTTCTTATCTTCGAGGGATGATAGCAGGCTCTGAGTCTGAGTAAATCTATTTTGAGATTGTTTAACAATTGACTGATAGTCTAATTGTGATTCGTTTAAATTTAAACCACGAATGATTCCGGGAGAATAGTTTGACTGATTTTTTTCAAGAAGATTTAGTATTTTGTCTATCTTTTTAGTTAGTTTATTATCAAGTTCATCTAATGTAACGCTTTTATCAAGACTACTCTCAGGCATTTTGAAGTTTTCAAAACTTTGAATTTTAGATTTCAAATTTTCTTTAGATTCTTCAATTTTCGATACATCTGTATCATAAAAAACGGTACGAGTCGTCATAACATCAAAAGGAAGTCTTTCTCCTACTCTTATGATTGGGACAAGAGGCAGTTCAAGCGCTTGTCTAAAACCTAACTCGTAGAATGCGTTGGGATTATGGTCTGTCATATCTGCTATAACCATAGGAGCAGTTTTAAGGTAATTGATAATTGTAGCGTTGATGTTATCTACAGCATTTACGTGGTCAACACGTACAGGCTTATAACCAAGGTCTTCACAAACAGGGGCGATAAGATATTTATATACATTATCAGCTCTTTCCCTAGTAGGTGTACCAGATTCACCAATAGCAGTCACAATAAAACAAATTTTTTCAGTCATGATTATACTCCGCAAATTTTATTATCTTTATTATACCAAATTTAGAAAGGGATACAATGAACGAAAAGAAACAAAATAATGATCTCATCAAAGAAATTATTGAGAAACATTTTGAAAATATGGTTGATGATATTTTGGAACATACAGAGACCTACTATGAAGCTTTAGGAGCTATTAGTAGCATCAAAGGAAGCAAAATCCCGAATATGCTTCACTTAGCTGATTGTTTGAGGAAAGATATCAGAAAACGTGCTATGCAACAAAAAACACCTAATCATGACAATTAGGTGTTGAAAGATTACGCATTTGAACGAATGTGTACTACATAATCAAGATTGACGAGATGTCGAAAATCCGTTTCAACTTCGACAAGAACTATATGATTCGCAGTGTCAGAGCAATCATCATATACTTGGAAAAAGTCAATCTTATCACCATTTGAGAAAGTGATTGTGATTGAATCATTCTCATCACTCTCATCAAAACAATCTTTGATGAATTGTTTCATATTCTCACCTCCTTTCTGCTTATATTATAGCAAAAGGAGAGAGCGTAGAAAGGAATACTATGAACGAAATATTTAATTTTCACGGGCAAGAAGTCCGTACTATGACAATCAATGATGAACCATGGTTCGTTGGAAAAGATGTAGCTGACATCTTAGGATACAGCAAAGCCCGAAATGCAATCGCCCTTCACGTTGATGAAGAGGACGCCCTAAAACAGGGCATCCCTACTAGCGGTGGAATACAAGACATGTTGATCATCAACGAATCAGGATTATACTCACTCATCCTATCTAGCAGATTGCCACAGGCGAAAGAATTCAAGCGCTGGGTAACATCAGAGGTGTTGCCAGCTATTCGTAGACAGGGCGGTTTTATCCGTGAGGACCTAGATGAAGATGCCTTCATTGCTCTATTCACTGGACAGAAGAAATTGCGTGAGCAACAAGCTAGCATGATTGAAGATATTGACTATCTCAAAAATGAACAGCCAATCCATCCAAGCTATGCTCAGTCGCTATTGAAGAAGCGTAAGGCTCGAGTAGTTGCTTGTCTTGGTGGAATCGACAGTCCAGCTTACGCAGACAAGACATTTGCTCAATCAGTTTTTAGACAAGCTGAGATTGATTTCAAGGATCATTTCAATATTAGTCGCTACGACTTGCTGCCAAAGAAATTTGCAGAAGCAGCACTTGCCTATTGGATGACTTGGGAACCAAGCACCAATACTAAAATGAAAATTATGGAATTGAATGCGTATAACGCATAAAAAAAAGCACCTGGAAGAACCAGGAACTTACTAAAATTACTACTTAAATTATAACATGAAAGGGGCAGAAATGGAAGCAATCGAAGTTGTGAGAATAAAAGATGTGATCATTGAGAAGGTTTCGGCCAACGATGAAGAATTAGAACACATTTTTGGATGCACAAAACGACAAGCAGGAGACATGAGACGAGAGATGAAGAAATTGCCTAGTCAACAAAAACATCTTAGAAACGATGGTCAACTTGTCACAATCAAAGGTTTTGACGCTTATCTACAATACAGAGGCAGTCGAGACTGGAAAAAAGAAATGGAAACAAGCAAGAAAATGAGGTCGGTGGGATGAAATTACTAGACAAAATCACAAAATGGTTTTTCAATACAACAAAAATCGAAGTCAACACCGACTGGCGATTGGTTGCGTTGGATACGAACAGGGAATTGATAAACCTTCAAGAAAAATATCAGCAAGCAAATCAACGTATCGCAGATCTTGAAGAAATCGTAGCAATCTATAAAGAAAAGGAAAACACAAAATGATTGAATATATCTATTTCGGAACATCACTACTTTTTTTACTCTGGGTACTAGTAAATGAGCTAGACGAACGAGCAGAGGCTAAAAAGGAAAATAGACAACTAATCGCGAGCAACATCGCTCGTATGAATCTGAGAAATTCAGATAAGCAATTTACATATGATGTAGATCCGCCTGTAGGTTTATCAAAGAAGCAAAAAAATAAGGAGCAAAACCAATGTCAAAAGCCAATTTTAAACAATTAATCCTTTGGACTGAAAATACAATCCAAATCAACAAAGAACTTATCGAAGAAACATCAAGACCGTTATCAAAAACATGAAGAAAGATTCTTTAAAAAAACAATTTTGAAAAAAATTAACGTTAATCAAAGAATACCTTATTGACTACCAAAAACTTGCAGATGACTACCGTGCACTGGAACAAAAATATTATTTATTAAGACTCCAGAAAATGGAATTAGATAGCCGTTTTATTTTTGAAGAAATGAAGAAGGAATATCGCGCAAATCGCAGGAAGTGGAAAGCAAAACAAAGTTAGAAGAGGTGCTTGATATGTCTGAAATAAAATGGATTAAGATTACGACTGACATTTTTGACGATGAAAAAATACGTCTTATTGATGCACTACCAGATCATGATGCCATTTTAGTTATATGGTTTAAAATCCTAGCTCTCGCTGGTAAACATAATCGCAACGGGCTTTTGATGATGTCAGATAAGGTTCATTACACTGATGAAATGCTTGCTACAATTTTTCAAAGGCCTCTAAACACTGTCAGAATGGCCCTGGGAGTCTTTGAGCAATTTGGGATGATTGAGATTATTGACGGTGTCATTACTTTGCCAAATTGGGAAAAACATCAAAATATTGATGGCATGGAAAGAATCAAGGAACAAACACGCAATCGTGTTGCAAGACATCGTGAGAAGCAAAAAAATCTAGCTCTCGGTAACGTTACAAGTAACGTTACAGTAACGCAAGGTAACGCACTAGAAGAAGAAGGAGATAAGAATAAGAATAGATTAGATGAAGATAAGAATATAACTACTACTAGTAATAGTGAAAATATCTTAGAACTATTTCAGTCTGAGTTTCGCAGATTGCTATCAGGTTTCGAAATTGAAGAAATCAATCATCTGTTGAACGAAAATGACTCTGAACTAGTCAAAGAAGCTTTGAGGACCGCTGTTAATTTAGGAAAAACAAACGTTAAATACATAGGTGGTATTTTGCGAAATTGGCAGCTGAATCAGGTTACAACAGTTGAACAGGTTCAACAATCTCAAAAACAACATCAAGAAAAAAAATCAGGCAAGGAGGCGACAGACGAATGGGGATTTTAGAACTTATCGAGCAATTTGAAGATGACTTTATCCGATCAGTGACGAAAAGAAATCTTTGCTTATAAAACAACCTCTTTCTACCGTTACTGCGTGTCTGTCAGATATGGCCAGCTGGCAGGCTTGCGGAGGTAAGGTATCATGGTAACTGATGCACTCGAGGAGATGGCCTTATCTTACCATAGAAATACTGAACAGCAGGCTGAAATTTGCGGAAAGCATGGGATTCCCTTGATCAAAATCCTCCGGACAAATGATGTCCTTTGTCGCTTATGTGAATCGGAACGGATCCATGCAGAGAATCAAATAAAGGTCAATGAGTTGGCTGATGCTGAGCATGAACGAGAGCGGAAGTTCTATATTGAGAGATTCTCTCTCTATGATGATGTGCTGAAAAATGCTACTCTTGACAACTTCGACACACCTACTGAAAAAGAAGCGGAAAAGCTAGCTTTTGCAAAGAGGATTTGCCGAGAGTGGTCTGAGGGGGCTAGAAATAATGTTGTTTTTCAAGGAGAAGCTGGGACGGGTAAAAGCCATCTTGCCTTTGCGATGATGAAAAAGTTATCCGATGCAACAAAGGAAATTGCTATTTTTATCAATGTCACTGACTTGCTGATGAAAATCAAGGCGGACTTTAGTCAAGAAGAGTTCCTGGTCAATAAAATTGCTAGTGCAAAGTTTTTGGTCTTGGATGATCTCGGCATGGAGAAGGACAGTGAGTGGTCTTTCAGTATTCTGTACAACATTCTTAATAAAAGAGCCAATACTGTTATCACGACTAATCTGACTGCACAAGAACTTCAGAAACGATATGGTCGGCCGTTTATGAGTCGATTGATGAAGGGTGTAGACAATAATCATCTGATGATATTTAATGACTTGAAAAACAAGCGGAAGCAATATTTTTAGAATGGAGGTGGCTGATGTTTATCTTGAAACATGGGTCAAGAGAAGACAAACCGTTCTTGATGTCTGTGGCTATTAGTGTGACTGGCATTGATGTCTCGTATTCGGACGAGCGGAAAGCTATGCGTTTTATTTCTCGTGCGGTTGCATTGCAGGTGGGCAAGGCATTGAGAGTATCCTTTGGGAATTTCTATCCAGTGGAGGTGAAGGGATGATAAATCTCTACTTCATTTATAACGGTCACCGCAAGTTTTTCTTGGAAGTTTTGACAATGTGGATGAGCTTATCGAACGGATGAAAGACCATCAATGGGCTTTCTCTGGCATTACTAGACCAAGATTTAAAAAATATATCGGAAAAAACGATGTACGTTTTGATTATGGTGCTGCAGATTGCTATTACTTAGCGACAAAATCAACGTGCCGCGAACCACGTTAAAAGCGAGCTAGGAATGTGTCAGTAAAGGTCATGTGACCTCGGACGAGCGGCTGCCCGTATTTAGCCAAATTCACAAAGGCAGTCGCATTTTTTGGATAAACAGATGAAATTTTTGGATTTATTCGCTGGCATTGGTGGATTCCGTTTAGGAATGGAATCGGCAGGTCATGAATGTATAGGATTTTGTGAGATTGATAAATTCGCAAGAGCCAGTTATAAAGCTATACACGACACGAAGGGAGAAATTGAATTACATGACATTACAAGAGTCACAGATGAGTCTATTCGAAGAATCGGACGTGTGGACGCTATCTGTGGAGGATTTCCGTGCCAGGCTTTCTCAATTGCAGGAAACAGACGAGGTTTTGAAGATACACGAGGAACTTTGTTCTTTGAAATTGCTAGGTTCGCATCTATTCTCAGACCTCAATATCTATTCCTTGAGAATGTCAAAGGACTCCTCAATCACGAAAACGGAATTACATTCGAGACCATTATCTCAACCTTGGATGAGCTGGGGTACGATGTGGAATGGCAAGTGCTTAACAGCAAGGATTTTGGAGTCCCCCAAAATCGCGAACGTGTGTTCATTATCGGACATTTTAGAGGAGAATGTACCAGAAGAATTTTTCCTCTCAGTGGACAAAGTCAGTCAATTAGTAACAAATCAGTCGTGAAAATTGGCAATGTAAACCCATCTGGCAACGGGATGAATGGGGAAGTCTATCAAGCTGACGGACTAGCTCCTACACTAAGCGGTGTGGTTTATGAAACAGACGGTATCGCACCAACAATCAGAGCATATCAAGGCGGAGGTCTTGAACCTAAAATCATTCAGCGTGGTCATGGCTATAATCAAGGTGGAGTGCATGAAATAGCTCCTACTCTGACAAGTAATAGCTATCACGAAAATAACCATTTATCTTTTGGCTATCGTATTCGCAAGCTAACACCTCGTGAGTGTTGGAGATTACAAGGCTTTCCTGACTGGGCATTTGACAAAGCTCAAGAAGTAAATAGCAATAGTCAATTATACAAACAAGCAGGAAATAGCGTGACAGTCAATGTTATCGCTGCAATAGCAAAGGAATTGGAATGAGGTGATGACTTGAAATTATTTCTTAACGAAGATTGCATGGACGTCATGAAAAGATATCCTGAAAACTATTTTGATTTAGCTATTGTTGATCCACCGTATTTTTCCGGACCAGAAAAAAGAAAATTTTACGGACGAAAAGTCAGTCCAATAGGTGTAAGCAGACTGTATGGCGAAACCTCAGAGTGGCAAATTCCAAATGGAGATTATTTTGATGAACTTTTTAGAGTTTCAAAAAATCAAATCATTTGGGGTGTGAACTACTTCAACTACTCTTTTGAGCCTGGTCGAATTGTGTGGGATAAAGTTAATGGCCAGTCAAGTTTCTCAGATTGTGAGATAGCGTACTGCAGTTTACATGATAGTACACGGATGTTTCGCTATATGTGGAACGGTATGATGCAAGGGAAGTCAATATCTGAAGGACATATCCAGCAAGGAAACAAGGCTTTGAATGAGGTTAGAATTCATCCAACTCAAAAACCCATCAATCTTTATCTTTGGTTGCTGCAAAACTACGCAAAAGCTGGAGATAAGATTCTTGATACTCATGTCGGTTCAGCAAGTAGCTTGATTGCTTGTCAGGAGTTAGGTTTTGAGTATGTCGGTTGCGAGCTTGACAAAAGAAACTTTAACCTTGCCAAACAGAGACTTGATACTTATGAGAAGCAAATAAAATTATTTTAAGGAGAAGAATATGAACAACACAGAATTAGAAAACAAGGTTCAACAATGGTTTGTTGACCGTAACTTACATGAAGCAAATCCGGTCAAGCAGCTCTTGAAGCTGATGGAAGAGTCTGGTGAATTGTTTGAGGGCATTGCAAAGGATAAATCTGAACTGATTTACGATGCGCTCGGAGACATCCAGGTAGTTTTGATTGGACTTGATCAACAGATTAAGAATGGTGCTCAGATTTCAGCCAATCAACAGGAACTTGAATTGCTGCTGATGGTTTCTAGTTTAGGGAACATCGCTCAAAAACTATACGCTCATATCTGCCACAACGAGACACAAATTCCGTTAATCAAAGCAGACTTGATGTTTCTTGATAGCGTGATTAGTACGGTTTCATTTTGCAATGGAACTACAGCTGAAAATTGTTTAGAAGAAGCTTATGAAGTCATCAAGGACCGCAAAGGAAAGATGATTGACGGGGTATTTGTGAAAGAGGAGGATTTGCCAGATGATTCCAAAATTTAGAGGGTTATCCATTGACGAAAATAGCAAAGGAGAATGGCAATACGGACATTTAATTGAAGATAGAGGAAGAGCATTTATTATCAACGAAGTGGTAGAAGCTACCGAACAATACATTACTATAGGTTCTTGGTGTCCTGTAAATATAGAATCAGTAGGACGTTTCACAGGGATGTTTGACAAAAATTTACGGGAGATATACGAGAAAGATGTTCTTGGTACAAAAGATGGATTGTTGAATGGTGTAGTCGAATACAGATCTGATTTAGGGATGTGGACGAATAGTTTGATTAGTTACAACAATTTTGAGCGATTGTGTAACGTGGCTGGCAATAGAGAAATCATCGGCAACATCTACGAGAACCAAGAGATTTTAAAGGAGAAGGAATGAGATATTTTAAAATCCTATGTGTTGTTTTATTCGCATCCTTTCTCGTAGCATGTCACGAGATTTCGAGCGGAACGGTTGTAGACAAGTACATTGATGAACCTCACACAACTTTCATACCTGTTACAACAGGAAAAAGTTCGGTGCTTGTGCCAACCAGAACCAAAAGAAAATACATTCTGGTCGTTTCAGGTCGTGCAGGTAATAAGCAAGTTGAAGAAACGTTTGAAGTGACAGCTGAGGAATACAAGCACTATGAAATTGGTAATACTTTCATACAAGATGCCGCTTTAGAAAATGAAGAAGGAGATAGAGAATGAACATTCAAGGACTAATTGAACGATACGAAAAATTTAAAGCTAGCAAGAAGAAATTGACATCGGTTGATTTGGTTTTGAAAGACTTACGGTCTTTAGATGAACCAGAACCGTTGCCATTCAAGTTAAAAGATGTCGTTCGTCGAATCAGAGGGTTTGATCCGACGACACAGACTAGATGGCTTAATGACATCCTTAAAGAATTAGGGGACGACTACGGTTCGATGAAATACCGTAGTGGCTACGAGCAGGCAAACTTGAGGGAGCATGGGTTGGCAATCAATTGAAGGATGCTGATAAGATTCGACAAGAATTGAATAAACCAGTGATTCCGCAGTTTGTGGCGGAAATTATCGAGTATTACAAGGGACAGAACGCTACATTATATGATGCGCTTAGAGAAAAAAACTTCAACAAACAATACAATGAGTGGTTGATGAATGAACAGGATGCTTACAACAAAGTCGCTCGTGCTTGGCTATTCGGCTACGAGGTCGAGAAAGAGAAGAGGTATTTTGTGAAGATAAAAGGGATTTGTGGAAAGCACGAAACTTTGAACCGTGAGAAACATTCAAACAAATGGCTATTCTCAGACCGTGAAGAAAACTCACTTTATGAAACAAAACACACCCGAAAAGAGCTAGAAAAAGCTGGATTTGGCTGGGTGTTTGATTGCGAAGGTGTGGAAGTTGAGGAGGTGGAATAATGAGTAAATTTGAAATCTCCCTGTCTAAAGATGACCTTGAACATATCGCTAACGGTTATGATATCAAAATCAAAATCAACGGTAAAAGATTTTTGGGAACAAATGAAATCATTTTGAAGCCTGCATTGACAAATGATGTTATGGCTCCGATATTGAATTATAAACACAAAATAATTAATACAGAACAAACTAGTTTTGCAAACAATTTTTTAGGAGGGGGCGAAGTGAAACGATTTATCGCAATCTGGATTTTATTGTCTGCTGTATTAAATATTTGGCAGAGTATCCACATAAAAAAACTAGAAGCAAAGCGTCCGATTGTCGTCTATAAAGCTGATAATCAAGGTGCAGAAATCAAAGGTAGAGTCTCACAAAAGGAGAAGATTGGCGACATGTACACTATCACAGTACAAAATTACGGAGTATTCGTAGTTACTCAAACAAACTATGAATCTCTAAAAATAGGAGATGAGGTAATATTGTAATGACAAAGTACAAGAAACCAACTTACATCATCATTCAGGAAGCAATGGCAGAGCGCATTAGATTTCTGGAAGATGAACTGTATGAAAGGGCCTATAAGGATATTGAGAAGCTAGAAGCTCAAAATGATTTCTTAAAAGGTCTTTGTAACAACCAGCTTGATATCATCATGGATTATGAATGGAAGCAGATGCAGGAGCAGGCTGAGTTCATAAAAGCTAATACTAGAAAGTGGAGAGCAAGATGCAGCTAAGATTGAAAGAACTTAGAGAGGACCTGTGTTTATCTGTAGGACAGATGGCGAAAGAGACAGGTGTTTCACAAAATACAATCCATTTGTACGAGCGAGGTGGATATCCGTCTATTAAGCAAATTGAAATGATTGCTAAACCTATGATGTAAATCCTGCTTGGCTAGTTGGATGGATAGATGATGAAATGATGCCTGGAATCCAGGTTTTTGAAAAAGTGGTCTACAAAGAAAGTCCAACAGCAAGATTGCCAGATTATTTCAATAATAATAACGATGGTAAGATTATCAAGTGGAAGAAATCACGAAGATTTTGACGGAAGAATTACTTGAGATAGAAACGAGGTGAGCAATGCCCTTCTTTCCTGATATAAATGAAGCTAAAACAAAAGAAAATGCCAAGAAAATTTTAAAGGGATATCCTCGATGGCGTCGTGTGGCCAATGACACTGAAGGTCAGAGAGTAACGACAACCTACTCATTCATGCCTAGAAACCAGTCAAGTGGAAGAAATAGTCAAGTTGAGAAGTTAGCTATACGGAAAGTTGATGCAGAACTTGAGCTGGATGCAATTGAACAAGCAGTTAGTAACTTACACGATCCTCTATATCGTAGGATACTTTTTGAAAAGTATCTTCAGTGGGATTGCAAGAAAGATGAAGTAATTTCTCGGGATTTATCAATTTCAGAAAGTTCATACTATGATATTTTGGAGAAAGCTTTGATGGCATTTGCAGAGTTATACCGCAATGGTGAACAGGTTGAGATTTTGGAGTAAATTCGGAGTTTTTTTGGAGTAAATTCGGAGTAAGTTCGGAGTGGATATATGATTTTATGTGCTAAAATTATATTATGAAATAATTGTAAAGGCAGGCACACCCTGTCTTTTTATTTGAGTTTGGAGGTGATATCGTGAAAAAAGTAGAACCTATTCGTGAACTTGATGACATTGAACGGATGAAAGACTTTTTAAAATCAAAGAGTGAGCGAAACTATGTCCTAATCATGTGCGGTCTGTATTCTGGAATGCGCATCAGCGATATCATACCTCTCCAAGTGAAACAAGTGATAGGTGATAGAATCGAGGTTACTGAAAAGAAAACTGGTAAGGTCAAGCGATTTGCTATCAACCCTGAATTAAGAAAAGCTTTAAGTCACTACATTAAAACAAATGACCTTAAAGGTTATGATTACCTATTTCCAAGTAAGAAAAAAGTTAGGACAGACGGAGTAAGAATCGTTCATATTGGAAGAGTTGCAGCTTATCAAATATTAAAGCAAGCAGCTGAACATGTTGGCCTTAAAAACATTGGGACTCACTCAATGAGAAAATCATTTGGTTATCATCATTACAGAAAAAATCAAAATGTAGCGATCTTGATGGAATTATTTAATCATTCATCTCCAGATATCACACTTGATTATATAGGTATTAAGCAGGATGAATTGGATGATTCAATGATGAATTTTAGCTATTAAATGACTATTTATTTTACATATTGAGAAAAAGTAAATCAGTTTTTAATGAAACAGATGTAAGCACTTGCTACAGTTGACTTTTTAAGAATGTTAGTTTTATTTAACAGAATATAAGATATGTTAAATATACGAGGGTGTTAGAGGTTGAAAAACTCCCCCCCTACATCATAAAAATTTAACTCCCTACCTCCCAAAAAAGAAAGGCCCCTCCCTAAATGAATACCCCCCAGGATAGACCAGACCGGAGTGGTCCTCACAGAGTCGCTTTTGAAAAGAATAAAAAGATTATTCTAAAGACCAGAAATACTTGTGGGATTTGTGGACTACCAGTGGATAAATCATTGAAGTATCCACATCCTTTATCACCAGTTATCGATCACATTATTCCAATCAATCGGAACGGTCATCCATCAGACATCAATAACCTACAGCTCGCACACTGGCAGTGCAATAGACAGAAGTCTGATAAGCTTTATGCTGATGATAAATCAGCAAGTAGTACTGTTGTTGGTAACAGGAACTTGCCACAATCAAGAGATTGGACAAAATATAAATCTTAAAATAAAAAAATATAATTAAATTATTTTTAATAAAAATATGAATTACCAGATTATTAGACTTAGAGAAGAAATAGAAGAGTGTGAGAAAGTCCTAGCTGAGGATAGGGGGGTATCCCCCTCCCACTAGGCGCTCGAGGGCTTCACGCCGTCACTGTACATTTTTTCTCGCGCCAAATCATCACAAAGAAAGGAGAACGGTTTGGAATTAAGAGGAATTGACTATCTCAGGAGGAAGTTGACTCTATATCAGAGCAGAGTCAATCTGAGATACAAGCATTATGCGATGCAGCACTATGAAGCACCGACAGGAATCACAATTCCTGCACATATCAGGGTGAAGTACCAAGCTGTTCTTGGTTGGGCTGCAAAGGGAGTTGATAGCCTTGCAGATCGTTTGATTTTCAGGGAATTTGCTAACGATGATTTTAATGTTACAGAAATCTTTAATCGGAACAATCCTGATATCTTCTTTGATAGTGCCATTTTAGCTGCGCTGATTGGTTCGTGTAGTTTTGTCTACATTTCGAAGGGTGAGGATGATGAGGTGAGGTTGCAAGTCATTGAATCAAGTAATGCAACTGGTGTCATTGATCCTATCACTGGGTTGCTTGTGGAAGGTTATGCGGTGTTGGCTCGTGATGATTACAATCGTCCAACACTTGAAGCCTACTTCGAGCCTAATGCTACTCACTTCATTCCGAAAGATGGTAGACCATACTCGGTTGTGAATGAAACTGGTATCCCTTTGTTGGTTCCGGTTATTCATCGTCCTGATGCGGTCCGTCCTTTTGGTCGGTCTCGTATTACCAGGGCAGGAATGTATTATCAGAAATACGCTAAGCGAACTTTAGAGCGAGCTGATATTACAGCAGAGTTCTATTCGTGGCCACAGAAATACATTCTTGGGCTTGATCCTGATGCAGAGCCTATGGAGAAATGGAAAGCTACTGTATCAAGCTTGTTGACGATTTCTTCTAGTGACAAAGGAGAGAAGCCGAGCGTTGGGCAATTTACTACTGCTAGCATGTCACCGTTTACTGAACAGCTGAGAACTTCTGCTGCTGGATTTGCTGGGGAAATGGGCTTGACATTGGATGACCTTGGTTTCGTTTCAGATAATCCATCATCTGTGGAAGCTATCAAGGCTAGTCATGAGAATCTTCGTCTTGCTGGTCGAAAGGCTCAGCGCTCACTAGGTGCTGGGTTGCTAAATGTCGCTTATGTTGCAGCTTGTTTGCGTGATGAGTTTCGCTATGCTAGAAGCCAATTTGTAAGAACCACAGTCAAGTGGGAACCATTGTTTGAAGCGGATGCGAATACGATGACCATGATTGGGGACGGTGTTGTGAAATTGAATCAAGCCTTACCTGGCTACATCAATGCGGAGACAATTCGTGATCTTACTGGTATCGCTGGAGACATGTCCGCCAAACCAGTGGTAAGCGAGGGTGATTCAAATGGAGAATGATGTTTTACCTAGTATCTTGCAAGAGGTTCAGGAGAGGTTTGAGAGAGATTTCGGTAAGAGTGAGATTGTCAAAAATGCTTTTGCTGCGTTGAAGGCAAAAAAAGGCCACTTACAAAACTGCAAATGAGTTTGCGATTGAAATTGGCGATATTCTCTCGAAGGCTCTAGGAGCGTCCCTGAGCACCGATAAATTACCAGACGGCAAAATGTATTACAATATCGCTCAACGCTTGCTGACGGACGTGCTAGGACGAAATTACGAGCTTGTAAGTAGTTATGCTAGTGATGTCCAGAAGAATTTGAACGATAAAGCCAAAATCGGTCTCAAAGTGCAAGTTCCTGAATTGAATCAGGATCGAATAGCTGGTATTGTCAATCGCTTTTCATCTGAGGATAATTTCGAGGATGTCAGTTGGTTGCTAGATGAACCTATTGTGAACTTCACACAGTCTATTATTGATGATAGTATTCGTAAGAATGCAGAGTTTCATCATAAAGCTGGCTTACAACCAGAGATTGTCAGAACATCTTATTTTCATTGTTGTGAATGGTGTCAAGAAGTTGAGGGGAATTATAAATATCCAAGAGTTCCAAAGAACGTTTTTAGAAGACATCAGCATTGTCGTTGTATTGTAGATTATGATCCTAAAAACGGAAAAGTTCAGGATATTTGGAATAAAATTTGGAGAAAAAAAGATGAAAGTGATAAAATTGAAGTAAGGAAGGATATAAATCAAAATTCTCAAATGAGCGAAGTGAGAAAGCTAGCTCTTCAAAATGGAATTCTTTCAAATCCTATTAAGAAAAGTCGTAAAAAATTAACTGAGGAACAAATTATCGAAGCTGTTGGTGGTGGAGATATGACACTAGGATCTTGTTCGTCAGTAGCATTTGCATATATTGGAAACAAAGGTGGCTATACTGTCTTAGATTTTAGAGGAGGAAAGAGTTGTGATTTCTTTTCTCGAAGTAGTAGAATTGAAATGATTGGGAGTCTTCCAGGAGTTAAAATGCATGTTGCTAAACATACAAATGATTTTACTGCAGTAAAAGAATTGTTGGAGAAAGTAGAAAGTGGGAATGAGTACTACTTAGCAACAGGTGAACATGCAGCTATCATAAGAAAATGAAGGTCGTTTCGAGTTCTTGGAACTTCAATCAGAAACGTTAAATGGTTTTAAACCGTTTAACAACATTGTTCTGAAAGAGAGATTCAATGGTCAAGAGTCTCACGATGCAGTTGGGAGAAGATATGATGCAAAGAGTTATCTTATTGATGTGAACTCATTGAAAGATAACCCTGAATTTCACAAGATATTGAGTTTTATCAATACAGCGGATTCTAAACAAATGAAAGGGGCTGAGGGACATGAAAGATGATTTTGAAGAAGTAAATTGGTCTGATTATTGTTATAAAAAAAATGATGGCGATAAAACTTGGTGGGTTGATACATCCTGGTTTGCTAAAGGCTTGATGCTAATCACATTCAACAAGAAAAAATTCTATAATCTTTTTAAAGATTATCCTCATAATATGAGCTCAGAAGAGGTTGAAATCTTTGATAAAGAAAATCCGTTTTGGGCCGATTTCTTTTCGGACCGAAAATAAGAAATTTTAAGCACTCGAAAGGGTGCTTTTCTTATGCTATGAAAGGAGTCAAAAAATGAAATACAGAAAGAAGCCTGTTGTGGTTGAGGCGGTTCAACTTAATGAACGTTGTTTGATTGAAGAAGATTGGTTTTGGGACGCAGTGACAAGGAATGAGATTATCGTTCACGATAATGGTAAGTGGAATAAATCCCGCATGGTGTGAGATTAAAACACTTGAGGGGGTCATGGTCGCAAAAACAGGCGATTATATCATCAAAGGTGTTCAAGGGGAGCTTTATCCGTGCAAGCCTGATATTTTTGCAGAAACATATGAAGAAGCAGAGTATCTGAATATTTTAGACAGCATCTAGGAGGTGATCCGATATCTCCCAGCGATAGGGTTATCATGCGATGACGATTGAAAGGAAAGTAGAATGGCGAGGAAGAAGAAACTTGGCAATCAGAATCCTACTCAATCGGTGATTTTAAAATACGTCAAGAAAAATTCAAGAGCTAAAGAAGCGATTGAACTTTACGAGCGGACAGGGCTTTCTTGTTATGCTTGGCAGAAAAACCTGCTATTGCCTTTAATGGCGGTAGATAAAAACGGGCTTTGGGTGCATCAGAAGTTTGGTTACTCTATTCCTCGTCGTAATGGTAAATCTGAAATCCTATATATTGGTGAAATTTGGGGGCTACATGAAGGATTAAATATCCTGCACACGGCTCACCGAATTTCTACATCTCATGCCTCTTTTGAAAAGGTCAAGCGACACCTTGAAAAGATGGGGTATGTTGATGGTGAGGATTTCAATTCGATTCGAGCGAAGGGGCAGGAGCGTATTGAACTTTATTCAACAGGTGGTGTTATCCAATTTCGTACTAGGACATCAAATGGTGGTCTTGGTGAAGGTTTTGATATGCTAATCATTGACGAGGCTCAAGAGTACACAACCGAGCAAGAATCTGCTTTGAAATATACGGTTACGGATAGTGAAAATCCTATCACAATCATGTGTGGAACACCTCCAACACCTGTATCAAGCGGAACCGTCTTTACTAAATATCGTGAGACTTGTCTTTCGGGAAAGGGAAGTATTCTGGCTGGGCTGAGTGGTCGGTTTCCGATGAAAAGGAAATCGACGATGTGGAAGCCTGGTATAATTCTAATCCATCCATGGGATACCACTTAAATGAGCGGAAGATTGAGGCAGAGCTTGGTGAGGATAAGCTAGACCATAATATCCAACGTTTGGGATTTTGGCCAACTTACAACCAGAAATCTGCTATTTCTGAAACGGAGTGGAATGAGCTCAAGGTGGATGACATACCAGAATTGTCTGGCAAGCTGTCTGTTGGTATCAAGTATGGCCAAGATGGAACGAACGTAGCTTTGAGCATTGCTGCACGGACCAAGGATGGCCGTTTCTTTGTTGAGACAGTCGATTGTCAGTCTGTTCGTAATGGGAATGAGTGGATGGTTGCTTTCTTGCGTCAAGCTGACGTGGCTCAAATTGTCATTGATGGTGCAAGTGGTCAAAAGATCTTGGACGAAGAGTTGAAGGACTACAGAATCAAGAATGTGATTCTGCCTACGGTGAAAGAAATCATTGTAGCAAACGCTCTTTGGGAACAGGGAATTTATCAGAAGACCATCTGTCACGCTGGCCAACCATCTCTATCAAAGGTAGCTACTAACTGTGATAAGCGGAATATTGGCTCAAATGGTGGCTTTGGTTATCGATCGCACTTTGACGACATGGATATTTCTTTGATGGATAGTGCTTTGCTTGCGCACTGGGCTTGTGCTACGACTAAGCCTAAGAAAAAGCAAAAAATTAGTTATTAAAATAAGCGGTCAGGTGACTGCTTTTTTTGATGCCAAAAAAATTACCGAACTGCCGGGAAAGCAGGAGAAAGGAGACATGAGAATGTCAGAATTTAAACCAATCACTACACAGGAAGAATTTGATGCTGCTATTAAAGGGCGCTTATCTCGAGAAAAAGAGAAGTATGGCGACTATGACCAGCTCAAGTCCCGTGTCGCAGAATTGGAAGAAGAAAATGTTGGCTTGAAGTCAACAATTGAATCTACTAATCAAAGTAAGGCAGATGCTGACAAGCAACTTGAAGAGTTGCAGAGTCAAATCGCTGGTTATGAGACGGCTAGTCTGCGAACTCGCATTGCATTAAAACATGGACTACCTTACGACCTTGCAGATCGTTTGCAGGGAAATGATGAAGAAAGCTTTGAAGCGGATGCAGAGCGTTTGGCTGGGTACATGAAAAGAACTCAACCAGTAGCTCCTATCAGAGAAACCGAACCTCAAGTCGGTGATAATAAAACAATGCAAATGAAGTCAATGCTTCGAGAATTAAATCATACAGGAGAATAAAAAATGGCAGATAATTCACTAAAACAAGGAACACTTTTTCAACCAGAATTGGTTAAAGAACTAATCTCAAAAGTGCAAGGACGTTCTGTTCTTGCTAAACTCTCATCTCAAACACCTATTCCGTTTAATGGGGTAGAACAATTTATCTTCAGTCTTGAAGGAAATGCTCAGATCGTTGGTGAAGGTCAACAAAAACTTGGTGGTAAAGCAACTATTGAGCCAAAGGTAATCAAACCTCTTAAATTTGTTTATCAAGCTCGTATTACAGATGAATTTAAGTATGCTTCTGAAGAAAAACAACTTGAATACCTTTCACAATTTGCTGAAGGATTCGCTAAGAAAATTGCAGATGCATTTGATATTGCTGCTATCCACGGTTTAGAACCAAAAGGTCTTACAGATGCAACTTTCCGTGATACTAACTCATTTGATGGCTTGATTACTGCAAATATCGTTAATTATGCAGAAGACAAATTCGACGATAATATCGATGCAGCTGTTCAACAAATCGTCGCTAAAGGTGGTGAAGTTACAGGTGTAGCTCTTTCTCCAGTTGGCGGACAATCACTTGCTAAATTGAAAGTAAACGGTGTATCTCAATATCCAGAATTCCGCTTTGGCCAAAATCCTGACTCGTTCTACGGAATGAAATCAGACGTAAACAAAAACTTGACTGTTACAGGTGGAACTGCTCAAACAGACCATGCAATCGTTGGTGACTTTGAAAATCGCTTCAAGTGGGGCTATGCTGAAAACATTCCTATGGAAATTATTGAATATGGTGATCCAGATGGAGCAGGTCGTGACTTGAAAGCCTACAATGAAATCTTGCTGCGTGCTGAAGCGTTTATCGGTTGGGGTATCCTAGATGCTGATGCATTCGCTCTTGTAAAAGCTTAATGGAGGTAGAAAATGACTACATATCGTGATAAAAATACAGGTGTTTGTATTTCAACAGATAGTGAACTAGCTGGGGATTGGATTCCCATTGAAGAGTTCAAAAATGAATATCTTTTAACAGTTTCTGAAATCAAGGAGAAACTTGACGAACTAGGTGTTGAGTATGATAGTAAGGCTAACAAATCTGCTCTGCTTGATTTGCTAATCGCTAACGAAGGGTAATTTTAATGGAAAACTTTGCAACAGTAGACGATCTTAAAAAATTGTGGCGGACGTTAAAATTCGATGAGGAAAAACGAGCTGAAGCACTGTTGGAAGTTGTTTCTCATTCTCTTAGAGTTGAAGCTAAAAAAGTTGGCAAAGATTTAGATGGATTGGTTGCTACTGATCCATCTTTTGCTATGGTGGTTAAATCCGTAACAGTGGATGTGGTTGCTCGCACCTTGATGACCTCTACTGATCAGGAACCAATGACTCAAATGGCTGAGTCTGCTTTAGGATATTCCTTCAGTGGATCATATTTAGTCCCTGGTGGAGGTCTCTTTATCAAGGATTCAGAATTGAAACGTCTCGGTCTTAAAAAGCAAAGATATGGGGTGATTGATATTTATGGGACGGATTAAAGGAATTACTGTAACTTTGACTGGGAAAACCAAGACTGGTCGGGATGACTTTGGGCATCCAATCTATGAGAATACTGAAATTCAAGTAGATAATGTCCTGGTTGTTCCAGCTTCAACAGAAGATGTCACAAATCAACTGAATCTTACTGGGAAAAAGGTAGCTTATACACTGGGTATCCCAAAAGGCGATCAGAACGAGTGGAAAGACCGAGAGGTTCGTTTTTTCGGTCGCAAATGGCGAACGATTGGCATTCCTTTGGAAGGCATTGAAGCTATGATGCCTTTGGACTGGAACAAGAAAGTGATGGTCGAATCGTATGAGTAAAGTAAAATTTGAATTGAACTCATTGGGTGTTTCTGCTCTTTTACGCTCTCCTGAAATGCAAGGCATTTTAGAGGAGAGGGGAAGTGAAATTGCTGAACGTGCTGGTGAAGGATTTGAGTTAAAGGTTTCCCCTGGGCAAAAGCGAGCCAATGCAAAAATTAGCACAACGGATATCAAAAGTATGGCTCGAAATAAAAAACATAATATTTTACTGAAGGCTATGAGATGATTGAAGTAATTGTAAAAAATTTTTTAGACGGAATGTTAGATGTCCCGTCTTTTTTTGAGCATGAGCCAAACATGCCTGAAAGTTATGTCATTTTAGAAAAAACTGGAAGTGGTGGAAGTGACTATGTTCATTCTGCTACTTTTGCTTTTCAAAGTTATGCGCCATCTTTACAAAAAGCTGCTGAATTGAATGAGAGAGTCAAGAAAGTAGTTGAGGATCTCATCACGGTCAATGAAGTCAGCGGTGTGCATCACAATAGTGACTATAACTTTACAGACACGGAAACGAAGCAATATCGCTATCAAGCGGTATATGACATAAATTATTTTTAAAAGGAGGTGTAATTTTGGCGCCAGAATTAGAAGCGACAGAAGTAAGAACACCAAATGCAGAATCAATAGGAGGAAAGAATATGACGACTGCATCAGCATCAAATGTAACGGCTGCAAAACCTAAAATCGGAGGGGCGGTCTCTACTGCTCCAGCTGGAACAAACCTACCATTAAATGCAAAAACAGTACTGGATGATGCATTTAAAACGCTAGGGTATATTTCAGAAGATGGCTTGACAAACGAAAACTCACCAGAAAGTGAAGAAGTCAAAGCATGGGGCGGACAAACAGTCTTGTCTTCTCAAACTGAAAAGAAAGATACCTTCAAATATAAATTGATTGAGGGGCTTAACATTGAAGTCTTGAAAGAAGTCTATGGGCCAGATAACGTTTCAGGAACTCTTGAAACTGGAATTACTGTAAAAGCCAATGGTAAAGAATTGCCAGAACATAGCTTGGTTATCGATACATTGTTGAAGAACGGTTATGTGAAACGCGTTGTCATCCCTCGTGGTAAGGTTAGCGAAATTGGCGAAATCAGCTACAAAGACGGCGAACCTATCGGCTATGAATTGACAATCACTGCATTACCAGACAACAGTGAAAACACTCACTACGAATACATTCAAGGAGCGTAAAGTAAATGGAAGAAATTTTAAAAGGAACAACAGAATCAGGGTTTGAGTACAAGATCCCTAAAAAACGATTGAAAAACTTTTACCTCATGCGTGCAGCTTCCAAAATGGAAAAAGGTGATTTTGAAGCAACTGAAAAAATGCTCAATCTTCTTTTTGGTGAAGAGCAAGCTGAAAAATTATTGAATCACTTAGAAGAAGGGGAAGATTTCCTTGATTCTGAAGTGTTATTCGCTGATATTAAGAGCGTTTTCGAAGCTAACAAAGACCTAAAAAAATCTTAGTCCTTGCTCAGATGATTAGCATAGACGAGGATGCCCTTGTCTGTGATTTAGCGGAAACCTACCAGATATACGACTATAGACAGCTACCTTTAAATCAGGTGGCTGTTTTTGCGTATGGATTGCGTGATGATTCGCGAATAAAGCAGATTATGTCTAACCAGATTGTCCCTCTGGAAACGACGTTACTTGCAAGTATCGTAGACAGACTTTCTCTTTCTTTGTGGTTGCAACCAAAGATGGTCAAAAGGGGGTAAATCGTCCTAAATCTATTGTTGACCAACTGACGAAACAGGATAAGGAAGAGAGAGACGAAAGAGAGTATCTTGTCTTTGAATCTGGTGAGGACTTTGAAAATTATCGCAAGTCACTGCTTGCGAAAACGGGAGGGGATGAGTAATTGGCAACAGAATTAGGAAAGGCCTACGTTCAGATCATTCCATCTGCTAAAGGTATCAGCGGAATGATCCAAAAAGAATTGGGTGGTGAAGTTGCCTCTGCAGGAACGAGTGCAGGTCAATCCCTCGGTTCTAAAATGATGGGCGCCCTTTCGGGTGTTATTGCTGCTGCTGGAATCGGTAAGGCAATTGGAGCATCCATAACTGAAGGGGCAGCACTTCAACAATCCATCGGTGGTGTGGAGACCCTCTTTAAAACATCAGCAGGAAAAGTAAGAGCCTATGCAGAAGAAGCGTATAGGACTACAGGACTTTCCGCAAACAAATACATGGAGAATGTGACAGGCTTCTCAGCCAGTTTGTTGCAATCTCTTGGTGGTGATGTCAGTTTAGCAGCTGATGTTGCTAACAGGGCAATGGTTGATATGTCAGATAATGCCAACAAGATGGGGACGTCTATGGATAGTATTCAGATGGCTTATCAAGGGTTCGCAAAGCAGAATTACACCATGTTAGATAACCTTAAATTGGGATATGGTGGTACTCAACAAGAAATGAAACGCCTTATCAAAGACGCTGCAGGTTATAAAGATATCCAAGATGAATTGAATGTCTCTGTAAAGATGGAGATATGTCATTTGGAAATATTATTAATGCTATTTCTGTAGTTCAGAAAAAATTGGATATAACTGGAACTACCGCTCTTGAAGCTTCTAAAACATTTAGTGGTTCTTTTGAAGCTATGAAAGCAGCTGCACAGAATGTATTAGGTAAGATAGCTATTGGTGAAAATATTTTGCCATCTCTTAGAGCTTTGCTTGATACAACATCAACATTTCTGTTTAACAATTTCTTACCGATGTTAGGAAATATTTTCTCAGGACTTGGAGTTGTATTATCAGAAGGCATAAGCAATGTTGTATCTCAAGTTTTTGGAGAATCTATTGGAAATGCAGTAAACGGTCAACTATCGAGGGTAGTAGGAATCTTTCAAACATTTTTTGATATGATTTTTGGATCCTTGAATAGAGAAGACAATGTCGATATTTTGGAAGCTTTAGGATTTTCTAAAAGTGCTGCAAATCAAATTGTCAATATCGCAGAAAACATCCGTGAAACTTTTATCAATATTGGTTCAGCGATTAGCGATGTATTAGGAATTGTTGGTGATTTTGTTGGCGATTTGTTAGGTATAAAGGATGGAGAACAAGGAGTAAACCTACTTGGAACTGCTTTTGAATTGCTATCATCTGCCTTAAAAAATGTGTCGTCATTTATTAAAGGAATTACAAACTTCTTTAAAGAAAATAAATTAGCGGCAGATTTATTAAAAACAGCGATTGTTGCACTAGGTGTTGGAATGCCTATTGTTAAAATTGCTTCATTTGTAGGTAGTTTAGGTGGTTTAGGTGGTGTTTTAGGCATTGCAAAAACAGCTATCACGACCTTTGGTACAAGTATAACAGCAGCAATATCATCCATACCTTTGATCGGTTGGATTGCAGCTGCAGTTGCTGCACTAACATGGTTCTTCACTCAAACTGAAACAGGGAAAGCAATATTCCAAGATTTCATGACATGGCTATCAGCAACATGGAATGAATTACTACCAGTCCTTACCGAAGTTTGGAACAATATAGTTTCAGCTGCAACCACTGCATGGAATTCTTTGGTTGAATTTGTAATTCCAATTGTTCAAGAAGTAGCTTCATTTATCAAGACGGTTTGGGATAAAATTTCCACTTGGTGGTCAGAGAATCAAGGATTGATTCAACAAACTTTTGAGACTGTATGGAACACAATCCAGACTGTAATTCAAACCGTCATGCCAATTATCCAATCTATTATAGAAACAGCAATGAATATCCTTGCTCCTTTATTGAGACAACATGGAACAATATCTGTACAGTTGTTACTACTGTTTGGGAATTGATTAAGATTGCTATTCAGACAGCTATGGACGTTATTGGTGGAATCATTACGGCTGTTATGGCTGTCATTAATGGTGATTGGGAAACTGCCTGGAATGCTATCAAGAGTGTTGGGGAGTCAATCTGGAATGGATTGTCTGCTGCAGGGAAAGCCATCTTTGATGGATTTTCTCAGATATTGTCTAACATTTGGGAAACTATTAAAAGTGTAGCAAGTTCTGCATGGGAAACTTTAAAAGCTAGTGTACTAAGCATCATTGATGGTCTTGTATCTGGGGCGCAAAATGCCTGGAACAGCATGTCTAGTGCGGTATCTAGTCTTGTAAGTAGTGTGACTGGATTTTTTGACCAATTGTGGAACATTGACCTATTCGGAGCAGGTCAAGCAATCTTACAAGGATTCTTGGATGGATTGCAATCAGTGTGGTCTTCTGTCACTGACTTTGTTGGTGGTATTGCTAGCTGGATTGCAGAAAACAAAGGTCCTATCGAATATGACCGGAAATTGTTGATCCCTGCAGGTAATGCAATCATGAAAGGGTTAGACCAAGGATTGCAAGACCAATTTAAGGATGTTAAGCAAACGGTCGGAAGCATGGCTGATGAAATTTCAGATGTATTTCAGGAGATGGTCTGGATCTGAATTCCTCTGCCTCAGTTACAAAAAGTCTTGAGGCACAGTTGGCTATGCCATCAGCCAAATTTGAGGCCCATGAGAGTAAAACCGCGTCTGAGATAGCGATTCTGAGAGCAAGTATGGAGAAAATCCTTACTGCTATCCTTGAAAAATCGTCAGATGTCTATTTAGACAATGATATTATTTCACTCAAAACCTACGAACAGCACGGTGCAATTTATGCAAGGGAGGGAATTTAATGGATTATATGATCATAAATGGTTTTAACACCTCAACCCTTCCTGGATGTGTTGTGACAGATTTTGGGAAGGTGGAGGCTGCTAAGCCGAAGGGAGAGAAGGCTGACCTTTATGGAGTCAATGGCAGTTATCGTGTATTAGACGGTTCTTTCGACAGTTACGAAAGGACCTTTATTCTTCACGTTAAAAAAATGGTTGAGATTTCAAGTATTCTTGATAAATTTCAATCGAATGATAATGTTTTGGAATTTAGCTATCAGCCGGGGTCGCTATTCTATGCAAACTTCATTACTGCTAGTTTTGAACCGTTTGGGAATCATGCTTGGAAGTTGGAAATCAAGTTAGACATGCAGCCCTTCCGCTACCAAAAGAATGTAGACACTATTGTACTTACGGCATCTGGTACAATCAACAATCCTGGTACGGTTTACTCGGAACCAATCATTGAGGTAGAGGGAGATGGTGACGTCTCTCTTACGATTGGCCGTAAGACCATGTATCTAGCGATTAAGACAAAGGCCACGATCGATTGTAGGCAAGGCAAGCAAAACATCTACAATGCTACTGGAGTGGTTCAGAACACACTTCGGAAGCGTGGAGGGTTCCTGGAAATCCCAACTGGTAAGGTAGGGATCTCGTTTACTGGAAATGTCCGTAAAATTACTATTCGACCGAATTGGAGGTATAAGATTTGATTTATTTAACAAATGGAAATATGCCTCTGAACGCTGCCTATGCTGATGAAATTGTTCAAGAGGATAATAGCACTTATCAATTGTCCTTCCGATTTCCGACCTCAGATTCCTTATGGGAGCAGTTGAAGGAGGAAACGTTCCTAACGGCTGATGACTACACGGCGAACAGGATTTTGTCATTTTCGAGGTCGAGAAGAAGCATGGCTATATTCAGGTTTATGCGAACCAAGTATTCACCCTCTTGAATAACTATGTGGTCGGTTCGCTTGCTCTTGATCGAGTGACCGGTTCAACTGCTTTGAGTCGTTTTGCTGGGAGCATTACTCGTGATAATCCGTTCTCATTCTTCTCTGATATTGAAGATAGACACACCTTTAATATTGGCTCTAAGAATGCTATGGAGGCATTTGCGAAAGATAAGCACTCTATTATTGGCCAATGGAGTGGTGACCTTGTACGACATGGCTACCAGGTTAGACTCTTAAAAAATGGCGGTTCAGAAAATGAATCGCTTTTTATGTATAAGAAAAACCTATCTAGCTATCAGCACAAGACCTCTACCAAGTCTTTAAAGACTCGAATCACCTTCAAGACTACTGTCAAAGGTGAGGGAGAGAAGGCGCCTGATCGCACGTTCACGGTCACGCTTGATAGTCCACTGATTAACAAGTACAGTCAAATCTACGAAGATGTGATTGAGGTTAATGACCAAGATGTGAAAGATGAAGCCAGTCTTCGAAAATATGGCGAGCAGTATTTTAGAACAACACTCTGCGACATGATGGAAGATAGTCTTGAGCTTGAGGTGGTTGGCCAAAGTGATGTGCCTGTCCAAATGTTTGATATTGTGAGTCTATTTCACGAGGTCTACAATCTTGACGTGCGCAAGAAGATTACTAAGTACACTTACTCACCGATGGGCAAGAAATTGAAGACAATTGGTTTTGGCCAGTTCAAGTCAGGCCTTACAAATGCGATTGGTAACGTAGTGAGTGATGTCGTCAAGGGTGAAGCACAACAACTTCAAAGTGATTTGAAAGACAGTTAGCCAGAGAACTCAAGAATGCCGATCTTTCTTTTGACAGGCAGAAAGAAGAGTTGGTCAATCAATTCACAGACGGTCTCAATGCTGCCAAATCCAAAGCCGAAGAAGTCAAGAGAGAGCTCTCTGATACTATTAATCAGCGCTTTGAAAGTTTTGACAATGCTTCTATACAAGAAGCTAAGCGTAAGGCTGAAGAAGCTTTAGAAAAATCTGGTGCCAACACATCACTTATTGATGAAGCTCTTTCTATTGGAAGAAAAACCAGAATGAGGCTTGATAGACTTAAAAGAGATTTTGAAAGCACAGGTGAAATCACAAACAATATTTTAGGAGAAATCGACAGAAATTTAAAGAAAGAAATCAATACGACTTCTGAATATAGACGTACAACAGATGAAGCGCTTAGTCGAATGACTGGCCAGATGAATGGATTTGCAACTAAGTCAGAAGTTAAACAGGACATCGATGGACTTACGCAGACTTTCGCTAAGATGAAGGTCGGCGGACGTAACTATGCTGAAGACTACGACTTTTCAAGAGGGCTTGGCAATATAGCCAAGGCGACAGTAGTCCACAAGATTGGACCATCTTGAACGGTGAATACAATGTCAAAGGCACGACTAATACTTGGAAACAGATGCAAATCCATTCAAAAGAAGGAAGTAAAACATCAGGCAAGAATTCGACAGCTCTTCTCGATTTAGAAATTGGCGAGACTTACACCCTCTCATTTCAAGGGATTTGCTACTCTGGTTCTCCCAAAGTCTGGTTGTCATTAAGAGCCAATCGAACAGTATCTGACAATCCTGAAATTATGTATGGCATTTTTAATCTCACGTCTAGCTGGCAGACTTATCAAGTCACTATTCCATCGCTGACTAAGCCTGATAATTTCGATTTCTGGAGAATTATTCTTGGTTATAGTGAGATTGGACATGTGGCATTTCGTAAAGTCGAATTGACTAGAAGTTCTACTCGTATAGATGCAGGACCTGCTCCTGAAGATGGAAAAACTGATCTTGTCGCTGCCAAGTCTGAATTTCAGGAGACCGCTGAAGGTCTATCTTCTAAGATGACGGCAGTTGAGCGTTACGTTAATCAAGATGGTCAGCGACAAGAAGCCTTGCAACGATATGCTCGTGAGGAGAGCGCTAAGCAAGCAACTTCTGTACGTGAGCTTGTGAGTCGTGATTTCGTCGGGAAATCAAGCTATCAGGAGGATGTCCGCGGAATCAACCAACGAATAGAAGAAGCCAAGAAAAATGCAAGCAATGAACTTACAACTCGACTTGCGAATTATCGGCAGACAGTCGATGGGAAATTCACGGATATTTCCAGTCAAGTTACGACTTATAAGCAGGTTGCAGATGGTCAGATTGCTAACCTTTCAAATCAATTGGCCAAAAAGGTTGAAATCACAGATTTTCAAAGAGTTAGAGAGACAAGCCAGCTCTATGAGCGGATTTTAGGGACGACTGAGCAAGGTTTACCAGAAAAAGTTTCAAGACTTGTTATGTCTAGTAGTATTTTTCAGACAGAAGTCGGAAATTTCTTCGTTAGCGATAACAATCTAATTGTGAATTCCGAAACTCTCGATAAATACACGCTTGTAGGTCAACGATCAGGAGTTTCATTAGGCCCTCAAAACGGCATATTTGCTATCAACGCAGTAGGTTTGACTAGCTTCAATTGGAGCGGGTTCACGTTACCGATTTATGTCCCGAAAATCTTAAAAGGCGAAGTATATACGATTAGTTTCAAATATAAAATCAAGCGTAAACTAGACCATGAATTTCGTGTAGCTATCAAAAACCATTTTAAAAACAAGGCAGTTCTTCATAAAGTCGTAGCAAATCCGAGCGACCCAATTTCTTCTGATTGGATTGAATTTCAAGCGACATCCACGATGAGTGAAGACTTTGATTTTGGAACAGGCAATGGCTATCCGCTTTATTTCTACCTCGTCAAAAATGGTTATGTAGAGATTAAAGAGCCTATTCTAGTAAGAGGGTCTAGATCGAGCTCATACAAACCAAGCCAATTTGACGACGCCTACAAAGCTACAGAGAACGCTAAGCAATTGGCAGAGAATGCCCAAGCTAAAGCTGTTCAGGTGGCAGAACAGGTAAATCAGGCTCAACAGATCGCAGAAGCGACTAGAACACGAGTGAATCAGCTAGCTGGTTCATGGGCCGTTCAGAATTTGACAAGCGCAGGCTCAATCGTTTCACAAATCAATGCGACTAACAATCAAATTTTGATTGAAGCAGAGAAGATTCGATTGAAGGGTAAGACCTTGCTGGACGAACTCACGGCTATTCAAGGTTACTTCAAGCGCTTGTTTGTGGGTGAGGGTAACTTTGCCAAACTTAATGCCGAAATTATCGGAGCCAATACTATCACAGCTGACAAGTTGATTATGGACCAAGCTATGGCTAGAATGTTTGTCTCAAGTGACATCTTCACGGATGCGCTTGCTGCTAAAGAAGCTTTCATAACCAGACTTCGCTCTGTCGTAGTATCTGCGACCTTGCTCGAAGGTTTCAAAGGCAAGATTGGCGGATTTCAAATCGGTAAGCACGAGAAAGACCCTTCTGTATATTGGCTGACAGGACAGAACCAATTTGCGGTAGGAATGAGCAACGGAGGCGGTAAGTGGGAGCAAACAGCTCTCTGGGTAAACTGGGGCTGGGATTGGAACAAAGCAGGTCCAGGAGCATGGTACGTGAAACACGATGGGACAATGTATTGTAATAGTACGGCTTATTTTAAGCATGCTGAAGTAACAGAAAGATTGGCTGTTAATGGAGAACTTGTTTATTATACAAATAATGGATTAGGCTTCTACAATTATTCTCCTATTTACCAGAAATTGGACCGGTCAAATAATTATCTCTATCTCTACTACAACAAAGGAAATAATTACGACTGGATTCCGATGAATAGAGAAATCTCAGATCGTAGATATAAATACAATATTGAAGATAGTACAGTATCAGGTCTTGATGTTATCGAAAATCTAAAAACATACAGTTATCGCAAAGAATACGATGACAAAATCGAAGATATCGCTTGTGGAATTATGGCACAGGATGTCCAGAAGTACGTTCCAGAAGCTTTCTACGAAATCCAGACGGTGCATACTCATATCGCACATTTGAACTTGTGCCTTATTTAATTAAGGCTATTCAAGAACTTAATCAAAAATATAGAAATTTGAGAAAACAGCATGAATGAACAGGATAAACAAATTAGCAGTCTAGCGATTAAGTCGCTTAGCGAGAAAATCAGCAAAGAGACTACTCAATCAGCTATGCTTGAAGCTCTCTACACAGTAACCGCTATGGAGCTTGAGCAAATGAAGCAGATTATTGAGTCTGACGAAGAGCTTAAAGCGAAATTTGAAGAAGTGAAAGGAAAAATGGTAAATGGCAATTAACAATTACGAACTAGCGACCAAACCTTATACTCGTGGTTTTGGAGACAATGTTACAACCGTTGTAGAAATCCGTTTGCAAGACGGGAATCGTTATAGCACTAACCAGCGGGAATTGGCTGGTGACCGTACACAAGACCAAGAAGACGTGCTTATTCAAGCGGTATTAGATATTATCAAGACTGAAATTGACCCATCTGGTGCGATTGTGAAGGCGCAGGAGCAACTTAACAAAACTAATCAGGACTTGACTGCTAACAAAGAAAATCTTGATACGGTTTCAGCAATTACAGAGGTACTAATTGCTCTAGCGGTTTCACAAAATGGTGGCATGCCCACCCATGCTTATGGAAAGGTAGCCAATTTCATCAAGCCACTAGCAAAGGGTACTAGATACTCAAACGGCGACATCATCTCAGGCGCTTATCCGTTTGAAACTAATGCTAAGTGGCCAAAAGGTACTAAGACCATTTTCAAGTTTCAAATGCAAGAAAAAGAAGGTTATACATACAAGGAACAAGACCTTGCTGAAATGTTGCAAAAAGGAGTGCTTACTGTGGTTATGCCACGGATTGATTAGAAAGGAGAGTGTATGCGAGACTTACCATTTCATGAGCTTGTCGAACATCTGAAGAACCTTTCGTCAAGTCCATACATTCACATCTTTTTTTGGTTAATGATCCTGGATATAGTTACAGGATACATTAAGGCATTTAAGACTAAACGATTTGATAGTAAGATTGGTACAATGGGATTGATTCGTCATTTTGTTGTATTCACAGTTATCTTACTTGTTGCGATGTATGCTCGTTCGCTTGGGGTTCGTCCATTGGGAATAACCTGGACGATGTTCTTCATTGCTAACTATCTAGGCTCTGTACTTGAGAATTGGGAAGCTATTGGTTGGGCCTTCCCAGAGTTCTTGAAACCTTACATCAACCAAATTAAGAAAGACAATGCTAGAAAACTCGGTCAATTACTAGTTAATGTTGACCAAAAAGACAATTTTGACGAAAGGAGAAATAACATGCAACAAATCAATGAAATTTTACTTAATGGAGCAGTCAGCATCCTTGTTATTTTGGCTGGTATCGCAGTCAAAGCGGTTAAGGAATATCTGGTTCAAAAAGGTGGAGAAAAGACAATTAAGATTATTGAAATCTTGGCTAAGAATGCAGTTAATGCAGTTGAGCAGGTATCAGCTGAAACTGGCTATAAAGGAGAGGAGAAGCTGGAACAGGCACGAACTAAGATCCGTGCAGAGTTAAGCAAATATAACATCAGCATGACTGACCGTGACCTTGATACATTCGTTGAGTCTGCAGTCAAGCAGATGAACGATGCGTGGAAGGAGCAGTAGACATGGTCAAAATCATCAATAATACAATTTTTAATGGAATTGCAGGCTCACGTCCAACTGAGAAGCCAAAATACTACATCATGCACAATGATGCAGGTTCTATGAGTGCTGAAAGCTATGTAAACTGGTTGCAATCTCGATATGATAACGGGCAATCTGAACTTGGTTTCGCTCATTACTATATCACTAAGGACACAATCGCAAGGGTTGAAAATACCTACAACGGAACGTGGAGCGCTGCGAACTATGACGCTAACATGAACTCAATCAGCTATGAAGTGTGTCAGCAATTCAGCACAAGCGATGCTGATTTCATCGAGAATGAAAATATGGTATTGCGACAAATGGCGGAGGATATGACCTATTACGGCGATACACCGAATTATAGCAATATCAAGTTTCACAATGAGTTTTCAAGCACATCATGTCCTGCACGTTCTCTTGCCTTGCACGGTGGATACAATGATAGTTTGCGTGACTATGTGATTGCTAAAATCAAGCATTATCAGTCACTCGGTTCAACTGTTCAAGAAATGCTTGATAATGAGGGTAATAAAGAGGGCTGGAAGAAAAATTCAACTGGCTGGTGGTATGTCAACGCAGATGGAAGCTACCCAACGAATAAATGGCAGAAGATCAATAATGTCTGGTATTACTTTGATAGCAATGGCTATATGAAGGCTAATTCATGGCACAAACATTCAGACGGGTACTGGTATTACTTGCTTCCTAATGGCGCGATGGCTACTGGTTGGGCACTTATTGCTAACAAGTGGTACTACTTCAAAGAAGATGGCACAATGACCACTGGTTGGGTGAAATACAAGGAACATTGGTATTTCCTCGATGCCAAAGATGGCGATATGAAATCCAAACAGTTTGTCAAATCAGCAGATGGCTCTGGCTGGTACTACCTAAAACCAGACGGCAGCATGGCAGACAAGCCAGAATTTACAGTTGAGCCTAACGGCTTGATTACGACAAAATAAAATAGAAAGATTCAAAATTTAATTACACTTGACCGCTAGCAATTTGCTGGCGGTTTTTTTGTTTTAAAAAGGGGCAAAAAAGGGGCAAAAATGTCGTAAACCTATGTAAAACGATGTAAAAATTCAACTTTAACCTCGTTTTAAAGCTCTAAAATCCAATGTATTGTAAAATGGTGTAAATTTACGTATCAACTATAATTGTTGTGCTCTTTTTTCGTGCAATCAAAAAGCCCTTTAGTATCAACGCTCTAAGGGGCTTTTGTTTTGTTTTGAGTGGTAAAAAGGGGCAGATAAGGGGCAAAATTTTAGAGTTTTACTTTATCAAGTTTGCTAGATATATCCGATACCATCTTTTGGGTAACGTGAGAGTAAATCTCAAGTGTAGTCTTTGAGTCGCTATGGCCTACCCTATCCATAATAGCTGTAAGTGGTATGCCTAGCTCAGCTAGTAAGGATATATGAGAGTGTCTGAATAAGTGAGTTGTAATATTCTTGTCTATACCTATCTTCTTACCGTGGTTTTTAAGTGGTATAATAACCCTTGCACTAGTGATTGGCTCACCTAGTGAGTTGATAAAAATAAAATCATTATCAAAGCCGTTTTTAACATTCTCAACTATCTGCTCTTTGATAATATCTAGCACTTTTTGAGGGACTGTAATAACCCTATCAGATTTTGCAGTCTTTGGGGCAGTCCTTTTTTTAAGTCTAAAATCGTATGTATGCCTTATATGGATTGTCTTTTTTTTAAAGTCTATATCCTCTTTGTAACTCAAGGCAGCAAGCTCTCCATATCTCATACCAGTAAAAAAGAGTACCTTTGCTATCCGGATATACTTATTTAACCGATAATCACGCAAAGCCTCTTTTTGTAAAGTCTTAATAAATAGCTTAAATTCTTTTTGGTCTAGGTACTTTGTTTTCTTTTTCTTTAACTCAGCGGCGGTAATAACCTTTCTAGGCATCTCTACAAAAAGCATCTCATTTTTATCAAGATAATCCATTCTGACAGCGTACTTCATAATCTGATTGAGTTTAAATTTTATCTTTGAGGTGTAATTATGAGAGCGCCCGTCTTTTAATAGCTGATCTATAACTTTCTGCAATAATCTTCTATTTATGTTTTTTACCAGATAATCGCCGTCAATCTGATTTAAAATTTCTTTTTTTACGTGGTTTGCAGCGTAAATCGTTGACTCTCTAACGCCGTTTTTCCAGTTTTCCTCAAACTCCTCATATAGTTCTTTGAAAGTAATATCAGTATTATTTGAGGCTTTATCGCTTATCTTCTTATTGATTTTTCTCTTGTAAGAGTAATGCAGCTTGATTTTTTTAGCTTGAGG
>BNJU01005073.1_pt1 | contig 34226 bp, 51 predicted proteins | sample 8539281 | NCBI WGS metagenome assembly BNJU01 (sample SAMD00202456, study PRJDB9452) | human saliva metagenome | isolation source: human saliva | place: Japan
ATGGCCGCTTCATGACATAAACACGTCAGACTGTTCGGTTTTGCTCCGGCTAAAATCCGCGTGATTATGTGCGTTACCATTGACAGACCGACTGCCAGCAGCTATTACGGCGTGGTTGCCGTCCCGTATTCAAAGAGTCATGAGCGGAAGCTTGAACATCACTTGCGGGCGTTTCTGACCAGTAGCGCAAGCTAATACTGCTACTGTCAAAGGGTACCGTGTAATCAAACAATCGAGGTATTGTTTATGTTCAGCAAGTGCTTGTAGCTGAAACCAGCACCGCCCTCTGCGCAACGGCCGCAGCGGGGCGTTTATTCAGACAGCCAACCGATAAACAGGGTGACATTTTCGTTTTCTGTCAGGGGCGAATATACAAGACAGCCGCAGCTATGCCGCCATGTAACGGGTACCACGCTGTTTTGGGATGATGACAGCAGATTTACGCTGGGATCGAATGGAACGTTCCCAATCAAGGCATTAAGAATCACGAAACATCGTGTAGGGGTATGTTGCTTTGGGTTACGGCAATGTTTCAGACGGCATAAAGTTGAAACGTAACGGGACCAATAGCAAAACTCTATCACACAATGGCTGGCTGCAAGCTGCCGATCTGGGCGAAAAAAAGCCGCATTATCGGCACAGTCGGCAGCACGGCACTGGGGCGCATTGGGAGAGACCACGCATACCGCCTGCCCCTGTCGGTGTCAAACCCTGCTCTACCGCTTCCGCCAGCAGGCGCAGCAGCCGCCGCGATGCGATTTCCAGCCGGCCGACCAGTGGCGCGTCAGCGGCGTGCCCGTTCCGCAGTGTAATCTTCGCAGTTTCACCCGACCACCTTGATTACCACGGCGGCACCATGAAACGCCACGGTGCCGTAAATCGCGCCTGTTCTATGGCATGGTCTGCAACACGCCATCATCAATGTCGATGATGAATACGGTGCACCAGAACTGGTAGGCCGTCTGAAAAGACTGTCCAGATTTGGCTGTTTATGGCTATGGTTTTCGTGAACACGCCGACATCCGCATTACCGATTTCTGGCACAGACGGCATGGAAGCCATCTTCCAAACCCCGCCGGGGCGAAGAGAAAATACTGTTGCATCATATGGACTGATTCAACGCACCCAAAACCTCGCCGCCTGCATTTGCCTTTACTGTGTGTAACGGTTATCCACTCAATAACGTTTTTGGAAGTACTGGCAAAAATGCGTCCTGCTTCGGCCACATGGATTACGGCATTATGACTGGCGGCAAACCTTTAGTTGTCGTCGATTATGCCGCGTTGATCTGCACTGCGACACTCTCTACTTTGCAGGAAATCGATACGGGCGGCTTTGTGGTGCATGTTGGCTGTAGCGGTAACCGCGATAAGTAGCAAAACGTCCGCTGATGGGTGCAGCAGCCGTACGGGGTGCCGATAAAGTAATTGATTACCAGCGACAACCACGCGCTTAGAAAATCCGCAGACATCATCAATGATATTTTTGCGCCTGCCGTACCTAATCTGAAACGTCGAGTTGATCGGCGCAGTTGCCATCCGTTATGCGGTGAACGAAGCCACTGCGAACGACGTGACAGTTAACCGGTGAGCACCGAAAACTATCCAGGATGTACAAGGCGTGAGCGTGTTTCTCCGATTTTGAAATCGCAGAAAAACGTGCGAGCGCGGGTTAAACCATATCGCAAATATTCAGACGGCCCGAAACGCAAGGCCCGTCCTGAAAAAGATTTAAACCTATGCAATAAAAAAGCAACGACGCATTGGCACGTCATTAAACCACATCACGGTTGAAAGAGAACTTTGTTTCAGAGGATTTTAACAGGCCGTCTGAACAGCAAGGAGACCGATTTGATGCTGAAAATACGACAAAACCCTTATTAATCAATTGCAGCCGTAGTTTTGTTGCGGGCTGTACGGCAAACAACTTCCGCGTCCTACTGCGAAATCAGGCAGTTGAGGCGCAACAGCCCTCCAGCCGAGCAAAACCTGCCAATCCTGTTAAAGCAAGCGTTTTGACCCCGATACTTAGGGCGCTAACGCATGGCGCAGTCGAGGCGCGACGCCGAAGGTCTTGGATGTTTTGCTAAGAAAAACACGCCGATACGCAATACCACGCCGGCATCGTCACGCAAAATCGGGCACCAGCCGATTAGGCGGTAGTATCAGTATTCGAAGTGGTGCGTGGCGTTACTATGCCCACCTCAATAAATTGCCCGTCATCCGTCTGTATGAACAGGTAAAGAAAGGAGCCGGGTCATCGGCTATGTCGGTAAATATGGCAACGCCAGGACTTCTATCAGCCACCTGCATTACGGCGTGTATCTGCCGAGTGGCGCGGTGAATCATCGCGCTGATTAACCAGGAAAGATAAAATTGCACAAACGTCGTCTGAAATAGTTTTGGAAACAAATAATAAGGAACATTATGGGTGTTTCGCTGCAATACATGCGGTTACATGAATGAGCATTACTACGAATCCGGAATAGGTAGATTGCTTGGCTCAAAATGCACAGCTCCAGTTGAGTTTGACGACGCTATTTTTGTGAGTAAATTGTTGGAACGTTATTTTCGGTGAACCGGGAATTGCAGGCTTTGGAAACAGCAACAGGAAGACGACGGGAGGAAAAATACAGCAAAGATACTGGTTCGGAAAATCAAAAGTGCAATGCTGCTGGCAGGCGTCAATTTATCGGAGCCGACGGCTTTAAGCTGCTGAAAAACAACGCATGAACCAATACGGCAATGGTTTGCGGGCCAATATTGTGCCGATGTTTAACTTTCAGGCGGTCAATACGAGGCGGTTTTTGATGAGAGCTGCCATTAGATTGAGCAACAACGTTATCTGAGATTGCTATATATATTTGGGGCAGATTGGTTGGGCATATAGTCACAACCACACAAACGTGGAGTTTGGATATATCGCGAAAATGTCGCAAAAGATGGGCAAACAATGAATAATCTATGCCGACAGTTTTATAGCCATACTCTGTCCTAAGTGTTTCTATCAGAAACAGGAAAAATTGTTCACTTGAATCTGCAACGTGCCACTGCCATCAAGCACTGTGTGGTTGGCTGGCGAATGGTTTACGCATGGGCGAAATGCTTGAAGAAGCAAAACGCAAAGGCTTCAGGTGTGCTTTTCTTGCGCTCGAAGTAGCAAAAGAAGTCAAATTCGACAATGAAGATAAACAGGAGTTGGATGTTTTGTATTTTGCCGATTGGATAGAGAAGCGGGATTTGTGGTGGAGATGTAAATCAGAAATTCAGACGAGACATTGAAAAATATGTGCAACGCTTGAAAACGATTGCGTTTGCCGGGATGACCGCTTTGTGATGCTGGTTGCCGATCTAAGAGAGAAAACCAGGCGAGTGGCGTGGGCAGTATGTACGGTTTAACTTTTGTTACGCCTCAGTCTATGATGAAACATTTACAGGTGAGTTATGTGGGGCCAAAAGTCTGAAAAGAGCAAACGAAAGAAACCATGAAACCACTGGACCTGAAATTTCATCACAGTCAAACGCTCGGCCTTCCGAGTGCCGTCTGAAAATCAACCCGTTTCGCGTATTGTTACAGACAGCCGCGATATTCAGGAAGGCGACGTATTTTTCGCTTGCACGGGAAAGCGCTTTGCGCTATGATTTTGTTCGAAGATGTGTTGGCGGCAGGGGCAGCGGCGGTTAGTGGTTCGCGCGAAGTGTGTGCGGCTTTGAAAGGCGCATTGAAGGTTGACGATACGCTCGTGGCTTTGCAAAAACTGGCGAAGAAGGCGTGGCGGCGTGAAAATGTGAGATCCGTTTGTCTTTGGTATTCTAGAAAGCTCTGGCAGCAAGCGGCAGTTAAAGAGATGTTGGTAAGCGCTGTGCGTCATCGATTCGGTGATGAAGCTGTGTTGGCTGACTGGTAATTTCAACAATCATATCGGCCTGCCGCTGACTTTGATGCAGACTGAATATGACGCTACCGCTATGCCGTCATTGAAATGGGCGCGGGCGTTTGGCGGTGTCTTTTGTTGACCCGAATCAATAGGGTCCGAATGTTGCTTTTGGTCAATAATGCCTTGCGCGCGCATGTCGGTTGCGGTTTTGATGGCGTCGGCGATATTGCTAAAGCAAAAAGTGAAATCTACGAAGGTTTTGCGCTTTCCAGACGGCATTGCGCTGCGTTCCGTGCGAAGATGCCAATATCGCTACATTTGAGGCGGCTACTGCGCAATTAAACGCTCGAACTTTCGGCGTTGCCAGTGGCGATGTCCATACAGAAAATATTGAATTGGAAAACCGTTGTCTTGTGCGTTTGATTTGGTGCGAAGGTAATGAACGATGTTGCTGCACGTGGTCTTGTAGGTTCCAGGCCTGCCACAATGTACATAATGCCGTGGCGGCTGCTGCTCTGGCTTTGGCGGCGGGTTTAAGCCCTGCCGAAGTTTCAGACGGCCTGAAAATTTCAGCAATATCAAAAGGCCGCCTGAATATCAAAGCTATAAGGTATTAAAAGGCGCGACTGTGACGATACTTATATTAGCCAACCCGACAGCATGAAAGCCGCCGTTGATGCTGCTCGCCGTCTGTGCCCGCGCCGCCTCGTTTTGTGATGGGTGATATGGGCGGGTGGGCGAGGACGAGCGCCGCATATGCACGCCGAAGGATTGGCGCGTATGCGCGGGATAAAGGCATCGAGGCTGCGTATTTTGTCGGCGACAACGGCGTTGAAGCGGCAGAGACGTTTGGTGCGGAAGGTTTGTGGTTTGCAGACAAAAGGTCCGTTGGTCGAGTGTTGAGCCACGATTTGCTGAACACGCTACTGTGTGCTGGTCAAAGAGCTCGCGCGCTATGAAGATGGAAGAAGTGGTCGCGGCATTGGCAGCAGCCAACCGCGTAAGAGGCCGTCTGAAATATGAAAAGGAACTTTTTCTATTGGCTGGTTTTGCTGTTTGCCGCGTTTTATGCCGGAGATGAAAGTACGAGGCGTTATCTATGAAGATACCTGCTTGGACTTGGGCGGCGGAAAGAATCCCGGAAAGTATCGATTTGCGTGGTGAAATGCATCTTACTCAATAAGGCCGTCTGCAATTTCAGACGGCGCACCGATGATTTTAATTGGCGCTAAGCCGCTGTAACATAAACTTTCGTAAAAGGAAGTTCCATGCTTTGCTGGCTCGCACATTTCAGTAACTGGTTAACCGGGCTGGGCCTGTTTCAGCCACCACATTCCGCGCCAGTCGCAGCTTTGACTGCTGGCGTTTTCCTGATTGCTTGGTCGCTGGACCATCCGCAAACTGAGCTGCGCTTAAAGTCGGCCCGGGCAGTGCGCACCGACGACCCGCAAACCCACCTCGTCAAAAACGGTACGCCAGCTACTTGGGCGGTTCGTTGTTTGACCGCCATTACCAGTATCCACAATCTTTGTGGGGCAACTGCGCAAACCCGTATATTTGGATTCTCTTGGGCGTATTGCTTGCGCACAGGCGCGCTCGGTCGACGACTAGCGCAAAGTGGTTTATAAAGACCCCAACGGCGTGTCTGCTAAATTCAAAATGGTGTGGCGGTCCGCGTTGCCATCATTGCTTAAACGGCGTTGTTCCTGCTTGCGACAAATTCCGCCAACAATATCACTGATTACGCTTCTTCAAAGCGAGTTTGCTTTGCCGCTTAGCGTGCAGTCGGCTTCTTGGTGTTGTCTGACATATCGTCGGCATCCAATGCCGTTAACCTGACCGACGGTTTTGGACGGCAGCCGCCCTTCGTCGTCCTCGTTGCCGCTTACCTTTGCCATCTTTGCTTATGCCAGCAGCCACATGTCGCCCAATACCTGCAATTACCTTACGTTGCCGAAAGCGCAAACGAAGTCGTGATTTTCTGCCTACTGTGCGGCGCATGTCTCGGCTTTTTGTGGTTTAACGCTTATCCGGCACAGTCTTTAGGGCGACGTCAGCGCACTCGCGCTCGGTGCGGCGCTCAGTACCGTTGCCGTCATCATCCGCCAAGAATTTGTCCTCGTCATCATGGGCGGCCTGTTTGTCGTTGAGCCATTTCCGTTATGTTGCAGGTCGGTTGGTACAAACGTACCAAAAACGCATTTTCCTGATGGCGCTGATTCATCACGCATTACGAACAAAAGGCTGGAAAGAAACCCAAGTCGTCGTCCGTTTCTGGATTATTACCATCGTCTTTGGTGCTGATTGGTGAGTGCACCTCAAAAATCGCTAAATCTCAAAGGCCGTCGAAAGTTTCAGACGGCCATTATCTAAGGTAAGCATGTTTGCCTGAATCCTACACGTCTCAAAATAAATCCCGTAATAATCACACAGAAAGTCCCCAAACACTGTACCAATCTTTTGGCGGCAAACCCAGCATCCGCACCTGACCGACCGTTTCTACGATTTGATGGAACTCGAGCCGCAATACCAAGCCTTACGCCAAATGCACGGCGAAGACATCACCTGATCGCGAAAAGCTCTACGAATTTTTAGCGGCTGGCTCGGTGGTCCGCAACTTTTGTCGAAAATACAGCCATCCCCAACTGCGCGCCCGCCATATGCCTTTTTGCCGTCAACGCAGCAAGTCCGCAACGAATGGATCGCCTGCTTTGCCAGCTGAGCGAACTGGACATCGACAAAGCGCTTGCCGAACCTGTTTTAATCCAAATTTTTGCCATGGCAGATTGGTGCCGTAACCAAAACGAAGACGGTATCGAACCGCTTCATGCCACCGATGGCGGTTGACCCATGGGTGCGCGCACCGAGGTGCAGCAGATTTTGAGTAGCTACGGTGTAAACGGATTTTGAGGAATTCACTAGTTGAGGCCGTCTGAAAAACTAGGATAAAATAGAAACAATAATTTGAAAGAAATGGTTTAGAATGAATAAGTATTATGATGGTAGCCCTGTTGTCTTTTGGGCTTGGCGCAGGCAGTTTGGGCTGACAGTCTCCAAGATTACAAGAAAACCCTTCAAGCTGCGGGAGCAAGGAAATGCTAAAGCCCAATTTAGTTTGGGTAAGATGTATTACAAAGGTGAAGGAGTCCGTCAAGACTATGCACAGGCAGTGCAGTGGTATCGTAGGGCTGCAGAACAAGGGGATGCCAAAGCCCAATATAATTTGGGTGTGGCGTATGACAATGGGCAAGGAGTCCGTCAAGACGATGCACAGGCAGCGCAGTGGTATCGCAAGGCTGCGGAACACGGGGTTGCAAGCTCAATTTAATTTGGGTGTGATGTATGCCAAAGGGCAAGGCGTCCGTCAAGACTATGTACAGGCGGTGCAGTGGTATCGTAGTGCTGCAGAACAAGGGTATGCTGCAGCCCAATATAATTTGGGTCTGATGTATGTCAATGGGAGAGGAGTCCGTCAAGACTATACACAGGCAGTGCAGTGGTATCGTAGGGCTGCAGAACAAGGATATGCCAATGCCCAAAATAATTTGGGTTCGGCGTATGCCGATGGGCGAGGAGTCCGTCAAGACTATACACAGGCAGTGCAGTGGTATCGCAAGGCTGCAGAACAAGGGGATGCCAAAGCCCAATATAATTTGGGTGTGGCGTATGCCAATGGGCAAGGCGTCCGTCAAGACGATGCACAGGCAGTGCAGTGGTATCGCAATGCGGCAGAACAAGGGGATGCCGATGCCCAAAATAATTTGGGTTCGGCGTATGCCGATGGGCGAGGAGTCCGTCAAGACTATACACAGGCAGTGCAGTGGTATCGTAGGGCTGCAGAACAAGGGTATGCCGATGCCCAATTCAATTTGGGCAATATGTATTACAAAGGGCACGGCGTGCGCCAAGACAGCGCCCTTGCCCAAGAATGGTACGGTAAGGCTTGCGACAACGGAGACCAAAAAGGCTGCGACAATTACCGCCGTTTTGAAGCTGGGTTATTGATCGGCTGTAAAATGCCGTCTGAAAAAATAAATCTTCAAAAGGAAAAACTATGAAACAAAAATTGATTTTATTTGCACTGCTGCTGGTCAGTCCGTTTGCCTTTGCCGCGCCGAGCGTGTTTGGTATGGAAATCGGCAAGACGACCGAAGCGAAGCCATGTGAGGATGTACCGCCTTAATAAAGAACAGCTCAATCCGTATTCGGGTGGCTACCAATATTCGGTTAACCCGAAAGCTATCGATTTCAGCGGCTTGGAGCAGGTAACGCTGATTTTCGACGAGAAGAAAAAGGTGTTGGTTTATGTGCAGGCTGTTTTTCCAAAATACAAATTCGAAAGAGCTGATGAAGATGCTCGAGGAGCAAATACAAAGTAGGTCAGCAGACAGATTCCGTTTGTTGGTGACAAAGATAGCGGTATTCCACGACGGCGGTACGCGGATTACACTGGAAGGTCCGCATGAGTTTCAATACTACGCTGACTTATGCCCAAAACAGTTTGCTGGAAAAATACAAGCGGATTAACCGGCAAAACCAAAATCACAGAAGGGCAAAAGAAGCCTCGATGCTCTAAGCAGCTTGAGCAGGGGGTGGACATCCTCTTGTTTCATATGATTTGTTTTAGGACAAAACCAAAATGACTTTCCAAATAAAAATCCTCGTCGCCGGACTCGGCGGTACGGGTATTTCGCATGATACTATCTACGCAAAAACCGGCGCAGAGGTTGCTGCGTATGATGCGGAGCTGAAAGCCGAGCGCGTGTCGCAAATCGGTAAGATGTTTGACGGGCTGGTGTTTTTGCACAGGCCGTCATGAAAGATGCGCTGGACAATGGTTTCGATATTCTGGCGCTCAGTCCCCGGCATCAGCGAGCGTCAGCCGGATATTGAGGCGTTCAAGCAAAACGGCGGACGTGTGTTGGGCGACATTGAATTGCTGGCGGATATTACGAACCGCCGCGGCGACAAGGTGATTGCGATTACCAGCGCAGCAGCAAAACCACGGTAACGAGCCTCGGTCGGTTATCTCGCATCAAGTGCGGGCTGGATACCGTTATCGCGGGCAATATCGGTACGCTGGTTTTGGAGGCGAGATTGCAGCGCGAAGGCAAAAAGGCGGACGTGTGGTGTTGGAGCTTTCCAGTTTCCAACTGGAAAAACACTGAAAGCCTGCGCCCGACTGCGGCGACGGTGCTGAACATTTCCGAAGACCATCTCGACCGCTACGACGACTTGCTCGACTATGCGCATACCAAGCGATAAGATTTTTCCGTGGCGATGGCGTGCAGGTTTTGAATGCGGACGATACGTTCTGCCGCGCGATGAAGCGTACTGGGCGCGATGTGAAATGGTTTCGTTGGAACACGAAGCTGATTTTTGGTTGGAACGCGAAACGGGTCGTCTGAAACAAGGCAATGAGGATTTGATTTCTACGCAAGATATCCCGCTGCAAGGCTTGCACAACGCCGCCAACGTTATGGCTGCCGTGGCTTTGTGCGAGGCCGTCGGTTTGCCGCGCGAAGCATTGCTCGAACACGTTAAAACCTTCCAAGGCCTGCCGCACCGCGTGGAAAAAATCGGCGAGAAAAACGGCGTGGTATTCATCGACGACAGCAAAGGCACGAATGTCGGCGCGACTGCCGCTGCGATTGCCGGTTTGCAAAATCCGCTTTTCGTGATTTTTGGGCGGCATGGGCAAAGGGCAGGACTTCACGCCCTGCGCGATGCGCTTGTAAGCAAGGCAAAAGGTGTGTTCTTGATTGGCGTCGATGCGCCGCAAATCCGCCGCGATTTGGACGGCTGCGGTCTGAATATGACCGACTGCGCCACTTTGGAAGAAGCCGTTCAGACGGCATAGCCCTAAAGCCGAAGCGGGCGATATTGTGTTGCTCAGCCCGCCTGCGCAAGCTTTGATATGTTTTAAAGGCTATGCGCACCGTTCGGAGAGTGTTTATCGAGGCGTTCAAGGCTTTGTAAGGCCGTCTGAAGATGAAAGTTGGTTTGAAAAATCGGCTTGGCGACAGTCGTACTTTTGGCTGTCGCCGCTTCGGTGTTCTGGTTTGTCGCGCCGATTCGTTCCACGACAACCGTTACCACGCCAAGCGAAACGCCGCTGCCTGAAGATGCCGTTATCGACAGATTGGTCGTGCATAAAAGCAAACGCACCATGTCTGCGTATTCGCAAGGCAGGCTGCTGAAAACCTATCCCATTTCGTTGGGCAAACACCGGTCGGGCATAAACAGTTTGAAGGCGACAGCAAAACGCCCGAAGGAAAATACTGCATCAATGAACGTAATCCCAACAGCAGCTACCATAAAAACCTCGGCGTTTCCTACCCCAACGAGGCCAACAAAGCCTACGCGGCGGCACAGGCAAAAGCCCGGGCGGGCTGATTAAAAATCACGGCATGAAAAACGGCTGGGGTTTTATCGGCAAAAACACCCTGCAAAAAAAGACTGGACCAACGGCTGCATCGCGGTAACGGACGAAGAAGTCGACGAACTCTACCGCAGTGTAAAACACAATGCGGAAATTGAGATTCTGCCGTAAACCTTGTGCGCCATTGCCTCAAAGGTCGTCTGAAAACGTCAAGGCGGTTTCAGACGACCTTTTCTGCTAACAGCAAACTTGTTCTTTTCGCTTTATACGGTGTTACTGTTTCTTAAAATTTGCCTATGCGGGCAAACGGCGAGGCGGCGGCAGCTATTCCTGACCGACGCGTGTATCAATCCGAAAGGAAAAACCCGGCGAATTTTCAAGACTACATCCGTTACGATGCCGTCGGTTTGGCAGAGCTGATCCGCAAAAAGAAGTGTCCGCCGATGAAGTGTTGCAGGCTGCTTTTAAACCGCTGGACGAAGTCAATCCCAAGCTCAATCTGTTGGCGCACGATTTGCGCGAACGCGCGGCGGCGTGGCAGGGGTCGTCTGAAAATACCGATACGCCGCTGGCGGGCGTGCCGTTTTGCTCAAAAGACCTGCTGGCGGATTGGGAAGGCGCGCCGACATGGTCGGGTTCGCGCATGATGCAGCGATTACATTGCCAAAGCAAAACAGCGATTTGACTAAGCCTATCTCGATGCGGGGCTGCGCGTGTTCGGCAAAACCACCACGCCCGAATGGGGCGCGCATCCCGTTACCGAGAACCGAAATCTACGGCATCACGCGCAATCCGTGGCATTTGGATTACACCGCGGGCGGCAGCAGCGGCGGTGCAGCGGCGGCAGTGGCTTCGGGCGTCGTACCCGCAGCGCACGGCAGCGACGGCGGCGGCTCCATCCGCTTTACCGCGCACAACTGCGGCGTGTTCGGCTGAAACCCACGCGCGGCCGCAGTAGTTACGCGCCGAACGCATCAGAGGCATGGCAAGGTTTGGTATGCGACCATGTGTTGACCCGCAGCGTGCGCGACAGCGCGGTTTTGCTAGACATCGCCGCCCAAACCCAAGAGCGCGCCCTGTATGCCTGCCCACCGCCGCCCGAAAACGGTTTTGCAGACAGCCTGAAACTAGAAACAGGTCGTCTGAAAATCGCTTTTTGGAAACAGGCATGGTTTGGCGGCGGCAACGACGAAGGCACGGAAGCCGCGTTTGCCCATAGTTTGAAGCTGATGCAAGACGCGGGACGACGGGTGGAAGAAGCCACCCCAAGTTTTGCGCCGCCCGAACAATTAAAACCGAGCCGCCCGCATCATCGTCATGGGCGAAACAGCAAAACTGTTCTACCAATATCAATACGAAACCGGGACAAAAACTACCGCACTGCCTGCTTGAGCCGACAACGTGGGCAATGATTGTGCAGGGCGGCAAATCAGCGCGGGCGAAATGGCTTGGGCGCGCGACGTGATGCTGGCGCAGGAGCGTGCCGCCAGCATTTTTCACGCGCTACGACGTGTTGATGACGCCGTCTGCCCGCGCACTACGCCGAAAATCGGCGAGATGATGCCGCCGCCCGCCGCACAAAAAGCCATGCGCCTGCTGTTTGGCACGCTGCGCTGGGTTTTCTGTTGAAAAACAACCCATTTTTAGAAAAAGAAGCCGCCACGACGCTGCAATACGTCGGCTATACATCGCCGCTGAACGCGAGGCGGCAACCCCGCCATGAGCGTGCCGCTTACGCGCATAACGGGCTGCCCGTCGGTACCCAGTTCGCCGCCGCACACGGGCGCGAAGACACGCTGCTAGCCTCGCCGCGCAGTTGGAACAGATACAGCCATGGGCGGAAATACCGCAGTTGAGCTTAGGGGTTTGTATTGGATAAAAAGTAGTCTATTTTCCTGAAGAAAAAGATTTATACAAGGCCGATCTGAAAATATAAGATGTTTTTCAGACGGCCTTTTGCTCGTATCAAAGGGTAGGGAGGCGCAAAGAACGTCGGAATCCGGCATCTTTAAAGATTCTGAATTGTTGGTTTGGAAACTAAACCTTTAAAATAACGTTAATTCATTTTTCAGACGGCCTCTTGCTCCATTAGCAGGCCGTCTGAATATTTTATTCAAGCCGTTACGGATGTTTTCATGATTAGTCTTTTCCAAAATGCTTAATAAACCGATTGCGCGCGATGGTCGGAAGTTTGATGTTCTCTCTTGTGGATGGTCGTCTGATGACGGTCTTCCAGCCTGATTATGATTTATTCGGCTTCTATTGCGTATGCAGCATCGGAAGGGCAGCCGTGTTTTCTTTTGTCCAAACAGGCAATGTTTATCCTGTTTACGGTGGCGTATGCTTGCCGCTTTTTCCTGCTGAAGATGAGTTTCGGCGGCGGATTATTCCGTTTTATTTTGCTGTTTCGGGTTTGCTGTTGTCTGGTATTGTTTTGTCGGCCGCGAGATTAACGGCGCGACGCGCTGGATTCATATCGGACCGCTCAACTTGCAACCGACTGAATTTTTCAAATTGGCGACGGTCTTGTATTTGTCCAGCCTGTTTACGCGCCGTGAAGAAATGTTGCGCGATTTGGATTCTTTTGGGTTGGTCGTCTTTGTTTACCGAGATTGGCGATTTGGTGTGCAGCCCCTTTTTAAAAAAGTGACGCGTGGGTAAGGGGTGAGGAACGCTTCCGCAAGTTTAAGACTTTGATTCTGCCGATTATGTTGGTGGCGGTCGGTTTGGTTTTTGATTATGGGCCAGCCGGACTTTGGCTCGTTGTCGTGATTGTCGTGATTACCATGGGTATGCTGTTTTTGGCAGGTTTTCCGTGGAAATATTTTGCCGTATTGGTAGCTGACCGTTTTGAGTGGTATGGGCTTGCTGATTTTAGCCGCGCCTTACCGTATGGCGCGCGTGGCGGCGTTTTTGGACCCTTGGAGCGATCCTTTGCGTAAAAGGTTACCAGCTGACGCATTCCTTGATGGCGATTGCGCGCGGCGGCTGGTCTGGCGAGGGCTTGGGTGCGAGTTTGGAAAACGTTTCTACCTGCCCGAAGCGCACACGGACTATTTTTGCCGTTATTGGTGAAGAATTTGGCTGGGGATGCTGGTTTTGGTGTTCTGCTACGGTTGGCTGGTGTGGCGTGCGTTTTTCCATCGGCAAACAGGCGCGTGATTCGGGCTTGATGTTCAGCGCGTATATTGCCAACGGTATCGGTATTTGGATTGGTATTCAAAGTTTCTTTAATATCGGTGTAAACATCGGTGTCCTGCCTACTAAAGGTCTGACTTGCCGTTTATGTCTTACGGCGGTTCGGCTGTCTTTATCATGCTGGTGTGCGTTACTTTGTTATTGCGCATTGATTGGCTGAAAACCGCCAAAAATGCGCGGTTATTCGGTGGAGTAAAACCACGAGCGGTAGCAAACTATGCTGATGGTTAAGCGGTACAGGCGGCCATATTTTCCTCATGTGGCGGTTGCCGAGTCGCTGCAAAAGCGCGGCCATCGCGTGATTTGGCTGGGTAGTCAGGATTCGATGGAAGAGCGTATCGTGCCGCAATACGGCGATACACTTGGAAACGCTGGCCATTAAGGCACTACGCGGCAATGGCATCAAGCGCAAGCTGATGTTGCCGTTTACGCTGTATCAAAACCGTCCGCGCGGCGCAGCGAATTATTAAGAAACACCGTGTCGAGGTGTGTTATCGGTTTTGGCGGTTTCGTTACTTTTCCGGCGCTTGGCGGCGAAAATTTCCCGGTGCCGATTGTGATTCACGAGCAAAACGCCGTAGCGGTTCGTCAACCGCCAACTGGCGCGTTGGGCAAAACGTGTTCTGTACGCTTTCCCCAAAGCCTTTCAACATGAAGGCGGATTGGTAGGTAACCCTGTCCGTGCCGATATTGCGGCATTGCCTGTTCCTGAAGAACGCTTTGAAAACCGTCAAAGGCCGTCTGAAAGTTTTGGTGGTGGGCGGCAGTTTGGGTGCGGATGTTGAACAAAACCGTTCCGCAAGCTGGCGTGTGTGCTCGGAAGCGGCCCGTCACGCAAATGTATCATCAGTCCGGCCGCAATCAAATTGGGTAACCGCAGGCGGATTATGATGCGATGAGGTGTTAAAGCCAATGTGTCGAATTTGTTACCGATATGGTATCCGCCTACCGCGATGCCGATTTGGTGATTTGCCGTGCTTTAGCGCGCTGACGATTGCCGAGTTGACGGCTCGGTTTGGCGCGCATTGTTGCGTGCGTATCCGCACGCAGTGGGACGACCATCAAACAGCCAATGCGCGTTTTGTAGGGTGGAGGCCGAGCTGGTTTGCTGCACGCACCAACTGACGGCAGAAAATCGGCCGAAAATCCTCGGCGGATTAAACCGTGAAAATACTGCAAATGGGCGAAAAATGCCCGTACACTGGCGTTGCCGCACGAGTGCGGACGATGTGGCGGAAATTGCCATATCACCTGCTGATTAAGCAGGCAGACTTCGAGTAAGGCCGTCGAAAAGAGTTGATTAACGGCGTTTCAGACGGCCTTTATTGCTTTTGTTAAAATTCCTTTCACAATAAAGCGCATAGCGCAGAAGCGGATAGCCTTTAAAATAACGCCTTTACGCACTAAACCAACCGGAACGCAACGTTATGATGAAAAATCGAGTGACCAACATCCATTTTTGTCGGAATCGGCGGCGTCGGCGAGCGGTATTGCCGAAGTTTTACACACTGGGCTTTCAAAGTTTCGGTTCGGATCAGGCGCGTAATGCCGTTACCGAGCATTTGAGCGCTCTCGGTATCCAAGTTTACCCGGTCATACTGCCGAACGCTCAATGGCGCCGACGTGGTTTAGTTACCTCTACTGCGGTCAAAAAGACAATCCTGAGGTTGTTGCCGCATTGGAACAACCAGATTCCCGTGATTCCGCGCGCGCTGATGTTGGCGAGGTTGATGCGCTTCCGTGACGGCATCGCTCGTGCCGTACGCACGGCAAAAACACGACAACCAGCCTGACCGCTTCCATTCTCGACAGCGGCAGGCCTCGACTACTTTCGTTATTGGCGGCAAACTCAATGCCGCAGGAGCAGCACGCCCGTTTGGGTAAAGGCGAATACATTGTTGCCGAAAGCCGACGAATCTGATGCTCTTTCCCGCACCTGACTCGATTATGTCCGTTGTGACCAATATCGATGAAGACCATGGACACTTACGGCCACAGTGTTGAGAAGCTGCATCAGGCGTTTGTGGATTTTCATCCACCGTATGCCGTTTTACGGTAAAGGCCTTCTTGTGTATCGACAGCGAACACGTCCGCGCGATTTTGCCCAAAGTGAGCAAGCCTTACGCGACTTACGGCTTGGACGATACTGCCGATATCTACGCAACCGATATTGAAAACATCGGCGCACAAATGAAATTTACCGTTCATGTTCAAATGAAAGGACATGAGCAAGAGCCGTTTGAAGTTGTTTTTGAATATGCCCGGCCGCCACAACGTCCTCAATGCGTTGGCGGCTATCGGCGTAGCGCTGGAAGTTGGCGCATCGGTTGAAAGCGATCCAAAAGGCTTGCTTGGCTTTGAAGGTGTCGGCCGTCGCTTCCAAAAATATGGCGACATTAAATTACCAAACGGCGGAACCGCTTTGCTGGTAGACGATTATGGCCACCATCCTGTCGAAATGGCAGCAACCCTTTCCGCCGCACGCGGTGCATACCCTGAAAAACGCTTGGTCTTGGCTTTCCAACCGCACCGCTATACCCGTACACGCGATTTGTTTGAAGACTTTACCAAAGTCCTCAATACCGTTGATGCGCTGGTGTTGACCGAAGTTTTATGCCGCAGGCGAAGAGCCGATTGCCGCAGCCGATTCCCGAGCTTTTGGCGCGCGCCATCCGCGTATTGGGCAAACTGAGCCGATTTTACTGCGAAAACGTTGCCGATCTGCCGCAAATGCTACTGAATGTTTTGCAAGACGGCGATGTCGTTCTGAATATGGGTGCTTTAGAGCATCAATCGCGTTCCGTCTGCATTGGTGGAATTGTCGAAACAATCGTCAATAAACAGGCATATTGGCCTTTTGAGGACAGATGGGTCGTCTGAACAATATTCAGACGGCCTGTATCAATATTTAAGAAAGTGGAAATTATGCAGAATTTTTGGCAAAGTGGCCGTGTTGATGGGTGGCTTCTCCAGCGAGCGCGAAGTGTCGCTGGACAGTGGTGCCGCTATTTTGGCTGCCTTGAAAAGCAAAGGTGTCGATGCCCATGCGTTCGACCTAAAGAAACCCCATTGTCTGAGTTGAAAACACAAGGTTTTTCAGACGGCCTTCAATATCTGCACGGCACTTTTCGGCGAAGATGGCGCGATTCAAGGCGCGTTGGAACTGATGGGTATTCCATACTTGCAAAGCGGCGTGGCCGCTTCTGCGCTGGGTATGGACAAATATCGCTGCAAACTGATTTGGCAGGCGTGGGCTTGCCTGTCCCTGAGTTTGCCGTATTGCATGACGACAGCGACTTTGATGCCGTTGAAGAAAAATTGAGCCCGCCGATGTTTTGGAAACCTGCCGCGGAAGGCAGCGTCGGTGTGGTAAAGTCAAAGAAAAGGCCGTCTGAAAAGCGTTTACGAAGAATTGAAACATTTGCAGGGCGAAATCATGTGCCGAACGCTTTATCGGCGGCGGCGAATATTCTTGCCCGGTATTGAACGGCAAAAGGCGCTTGCCGAGCATTCATATTATTCCGGCTACCGAGTTTTACGACTACGAAGCCAAACTACAACCGCGACGATACGGTTTATCAATGCCCGTCGGAAGATTTGAGCGAGGCGGAGGAAAAACCTGATGCGAGAACTCGCTGTGCGTGGCGCGCAGGCGATTGGTGCGGACGGCTGTTCGCGCGTGGACTTCTAAAGATACGGACGGTAAGCTGTATCTTTTGGAAATCAATCTCTGCCCGGCATGACGAGTCATAGTTTGCTGCCACAAATCTGCAGCCCATACTCTGGCGTAGATTTTGCTGATTATGTGTGAGATTTTTGAAGACCGCTCATGTGGGATGATGCAGGCGCACTGGGTCGGCTGACCCGCTTTAAGCTATTGTTGCTGATGGCCTTTCTGCTGATAGGTTCGGGCATAGCTTGGCTTTACAATTCCAAATATTTTCCTGTGAAACAGATTGCCATTCAGGGCAAGCTGAAATATGCTTCTGGCAAAGAATGCAAAACTGTTGCACGAGAGCATATCAGGGTAATATGTTCCGCGCCGATATTGATGCGGCGCAGGCCGCTTTTCAGGAGTTGCCTTTGGATTGACTCGAAAGCAATGGTGCGCTGACGTTTTTCCGGAAACCGTGGAAATTATCCTGACCGAGCGCGTGCTGTTGCTACACTGGCGCGCTGGCGGCTTGGTGGACAGTGGCGGTACGTGTTTGCCGCAAGCCTGAAACAGGATCTCGCCCATATTTGAAGCGCAGCAGGGACAGGCAAGGGACATGGTCAAACATTATGCGGACTCTTTCCGGTATTTTGAGTCCGTTGAAACTGACCATCAAAGAATTGATCTATACGCCGCGTTCGGCATGGCTGCTTGTATTGAACAACGCATTACCGTGCGCTTGGGAGCGTGAAATGAAATCAAACGTTTGCAGCAGTTTGCCCAGATTTACCGTCGCTGCCGTAAAAACAAAGTCGTATCGAGGCGTCGATATGCGTTATAAGGATGGTTTTTCAGTCCGTTACAGGCTCGTCTGAAAACCCCTTCCGACAGTGAATAGCCGATTAGACGGAAGCAATCTTGTTTCAAAAATAATCAAACCGTCAGTCAGACAACATAGCTGAACGAGCAATTGCGGGAACAACAACAAAATAAATATATCAGTGCCCTTTAGACATTGGTACGTCCATAGGGTCATCGCCTTAATCGGCGAGATTCGGAAGATAATGAACCACATTGTCGGCTTTTAACAAAAGCCCTTCACGCGCGCCTGCGCAGGTAGTGACCATCGATGCTACCGCGCAAGCCTTCGTCAGGCGGTAGAAGATGCCGAGTTGATGGCAGATACCGTAAAATTTCCCATGTCGTCACCGCTATTAGCGTAACCATATCCGCAGCCTGAATTCACAAGGCGTGGTCGAAAATTAAAGATGGCGAAGTATCGCAGTCGACATCGATCGTGCCATCGAAACAGCCAAAGCCATCAATATTCCGCCTGATCACAATATCTTGCATACCGTGGTTCAAGAGTACATTATCGACAACCAACCCGGTGTGAAAGAGCCTATCGGCATGAGCGGCGTGCGTTTGACACCCGCGTGCACATCTGCTGGGATGGCGAACACTGCTTGCAAAAATATCCAAAAATGTATCCAACGCCGCAGGCCTGCAAATGGATCAAATCATGCTTCAGCCTTTGGCAAGCGGTCACGCCGTTTTGACTGAAGACGAAAAAGATTTGGGCGTGTGCGTCATCGATATCGGCGGCGGTACAGACCGACATCGCGGTTTATACCAATAGCGCCATCCGCCATACCGCGGTTATTCCTGTTGCTTACGATTTGATTACCAAAGACTTGGCACAAGCCCTGCGTACGCCGCACAGTGCCGCCGAGTACATCAAAATCCATTACGGCGCCGCCATTCCGACCTATGGACGGCGGATGAAATGATTGAGTTCCTAGCGTTGGCGACCGTCAATCACGTCAAATTTCACGCCGCGGATAGCTGAAATCATCGGCCCGCGCGTAGAAGAGATTTTGGAACTGACGCTGAACGAATTGCGCCGTTCCGGCTTCCTGAAGAGCGCTGACTTCTGGTATCGTTTTGATACGCGCCTCTATGTTGATGGCGGTATTGTTGGAGTTGGCGGACAGAAGTCTTTAATTTGTTTAAGCACGTATCGGTGTTCCACGAAAATGGGCGGCGTATCCGAGCGTATCCGCAATCCACGCTATTCAACAGCAATTGGCCTGCTTCAGACGGCCTATGCTGCCGAAGAGGGTGAGCAAACCAGCGAACTAGAGGCGATTGCCCTGAATGATTCAGGCAAAAATGGGTCTGTGGGAAAAATCCAAAGATTCTTCAGAGACAATTTCTGATAAAAGTTTTCAGGCAGGCGTGTAAAAATCCGTTTGTCCTGAATATTTAAGTAGAATTAAACGGGTTTAAATAATTGCCAAGTGAATAATTTAAAACTTTGCATATTTGTCTGTTAAAAATTAGTGTAAAAATATAACGCCGACAGTCGGATGATGAGAAGATTTTTGCCAGTATCAGGATACTTCTATATAATACGGATAATAGGTTATTTTTGGAACCGTCCTTATAAAGCGGGGCGCGGAGGATTATGAATGGAATTTGTTTTACGACGTAGCAGAATCAGCAACAAGCCCGCTGCTACATAGTTATCGGTTTGGGTGGCGGCGGCTGTACTGCCATCAACAACATGGTTGCCAACACTATTCATGGTGTTGAGTTTCATCCGTGCCAATACCGATGCGCAATCATTGGCTAAAAAACAATGCGGCTAAACGCATTCAATTGGGTACAAACCCTGACTCGCGGCTTTGGGCGCGGTGCAAAATCCTGAAATCGGTCGCGCCGCTGCTCAAGAAGATCGCGATGCTATCGAAGATGCCATCCGTGGGTGCAAACATGCTGTTCATCACTACTCAGGATGGGTGGTGGTACAGGGTACAGCTCTGCTCCTGCTGTGGCTGAAATCGCTAAAAAGAAATGGGTATCCCTGACCGTTGCGGTTAGACTCGTCCGTTTGCTTTACGAAGGCAACGCGTACATATCGCTCAAGCGAGGTTTGGATCAACAAGAGCATGGATTCCTGATTATTATCCCGAATGACAAAATTGATGACTGCTTTGGGCGAAGACGTGACCATGCGCGAAGCTTTCCGTGCGGCAGACAATGTACTGCGTGATGCGGTTGCAGATTTCTGAAGTGGTGACTTGCCCTAGCGACATGATCAACTTGGACTTCGCCGACGTGAAGACCGTGATGAGCAATCGCGTATCGCCATGATGGGTTCAGGTTTTGCTCGGTATCGACCGTGCTCGTTTGGCTACCGATCGCTTATCTCCAGCCCGCTCTGGATAACGTTACTTTGGATGGCGCACGCGGTGTATTGGTAAACATTACCACTGCCCTGGTTGCTTGAAATGTCTGAGTTCAACGAGATTATGCGTATTGTCAACCAAAATGCACACCTGAAGTGGAATGCAAATTGGTGCTGCCGAAGACGAGAGCATGAGCGAAGATGCTATCCGTATTACCATCATTGTACACGCATTGAAAGAAAACGGTATCTGACAACCAACTGCGTGCTGCCGCCCGTACCCAACACTGGTACAGCGGTGCGGCAGAAGCGCCTCAAGCTCAAAGCCAAAAGCAGCGCTGAAAGCTTGGTTCTGTACCAACCGCAATATCCGTTCTATGAATCTGACTGCGGCTGATTTCAGCAACCAGTCTGTACTGGATGACTTTTCGAAATTCCGGCAATCTTGCGCCGTCAGCAACACGCTCCTGAGAAATAATCAGGATAAAAGAGGAAAAGACCTGCCTTTAAGGCAGGTCTTTTATTGACAAAAGAGCTCAAGGCCGTCTGAAAAGTCGGGCGTGCCTGGGAGTTTTCAAATAAAGCAAATAACAAGCCTGAGACCTTTGCAAAAAGCCCTTCCCCAACAGCCGAAATCCAAACACAGGTTTTCGGCTGTTTTTGTTTCGAATATCCACTGATTCTACTCAAATACCTCCCATAATCCCCTTGGATACCTGATAATCAGGCATCCGGCCGCCGCTAGGGCGGCAACAGGCGCCTGTAGCCTGGTTGGCGGCTCAATAGGTTCAAACACATCGCCTTCAGATGGCTTTGTGCACTACTGAGCAGACCAAAATAGCTGCCCGGGCAGCATAGGAATTTTACGGTGCGGTGTACCGAAGCTTTGTTCGACCACATAACGGGTCTTCGACAAATATCGGTTACGTTTGGTTTAGCGCTCGACAGCGGACGGTTACGGTGTGCTTTGCATATCAATACCGTCTAACAACTGATGCTCTTTCAGATGTTGCCGGTTTTCCTCACAATCATAGCCTTTATCGGCATAGACGGTCGTACCTTTGAGTAACCCTTCCAACAAAGGCGACAGGTGTTTGCACTCATGGGCATTGGCGGGGGTAATGTCAGTTTCTCGATATAGCCTTTCTCATCGGTACGGGTATGTTGTTTGTCAACCGAGTCTGTATAAACCGTTTTTCTTTATCCAACGGGCATCTCTGTCTTTACTCGGCGTGGTTTGGCCGCTGACGTGCCCTTCTTCATCGACTTCTATGGCCTGGCGCTGTTTCGCTGCGGTCTGAATAATGGTGGCGTCACTGACGGCGGCGGATGCTTTCTTTTACTTTTAGGCCTTTTTCGGTCAGTTAGCAGTTAATCAGTTTTAGCAATTCGGACAGGGTGTCGTCTTGCGCCAGCCAGTTGCGGTAGCAGCATAAGGTGCTGTAATCGGGATGCCAGTTCGTCAAAGCGGCAAAACAGGTTGAAATCGATCGGGTGATGAGGCTGTGTCGAGTTCCGGGATCTGAGAGCTGTGCCATTGTCCGAGCAGGACGGCTTTTGAACATGGACAACAGGGGATAGGGGTGGGACGGCCGCGGTGGTCTCGGAGGTACGGGTTTTTGACGATTCAGGTACTGTTCGATCGGCTCGCCAATCAATCACCGATCCAACTTTCAAATAGTGGGAAACGGTCGATGTGTTTGGCAACTCGCAGCTGGGCTGGTTTGCTGGCAGAAAAGGGCTCATGGAAAATCCCCAAATGTCTTGATGGAATTTAGAGATTTTGAGAATTTTGCAAAGGTCTCAGCTTCACCCTTTTATTGAGAATTTGCTTGTTTTCGCCCTCTCGGCGCAATTCTTTGGGCAAGACAGATACAGCTTTCTTCTGCGTCCTTCACGTATGGTCTCATGTCCTCAGTCTTGAATGGTTTGTAGACTTCTCGAACCAAGACTTCGGGAGCGGATGCGCTAGGAGTCACACCGACCTTGGTTTTGTTTTCAAACCATTCTTTTTTCAGATAGGCAGCTATCGACCATATAGGCATCAACCCGCGCAATGCGGCTACTTCACGCAAGCGGTTGCTGTTGGAAGAGTTGGGCGAGCTCGACAACAATCACAAGATCGCATTCTTCCGCCAATTCTTTAACGGCAGTTTGACGGTTGGTTGTGGCGCAGCATGTTCTTTATGCGGATTGCGGATATTGGGGAAAGCGTTGATTCAAAGCTGCAATGATGTCTTTGGTTTCGTCCACCGATAAAGTGGTTTGGCTGACGTAGGCAAAGCTTGTCAGGATTTTTTGACGTTCAGCCCGGCCACATCTTCCACTGTCTCGACCAAAACATTTTTACCCGGAGGCAATTGTCCCATTGTGCCTTACTGCGTGGCCTTGTGGACTGATCATAATGATCGCAATCTTGGGCATCGAGGCGGGCTACTTTCTTTGTGGACTTTTGGTTACCAAAAGGGCAGTGGCATCAAAAACGCGGAAACCGCGTTGTGCCGCTTTCTTCCTGTACGGCTTTGGATACGCCGTGAGCCGAGTAAATCAGCGTGGCACCCTTTTTCGGAACATCCGCCAAATCATCGACAAAGATGGCACCTTTTGCCCGCAGATTGTCCGACGACGAATTTGTTGTGAACGACCATGGCGGACGTAAATAGGCGCGCCGAACTCTTCGAGTGCACGTTCAACAATGCTGATGGCGCGGTCAACGCCTGCACGAAGCCGCGGGGATTAGCGCGATAATGGTTTTTGAGTCATGTGTGTCCGTTTTCAGACGGCCTGTGTCGTTTGAAAGATGTTTTTGTGCAGCAAACCATCTATCACTAAAGCAAACCGCGCCAACGCAGATAAAGCTCGTCGGCAATGTTAAATGCTGGATAGAACCAGTTTTGCCAATAGAAAGCAGAAAATCGACAACGTGGCCGTGAATCAGACGGTCAACTACATTGCCAATTGCGCCGCCGATAATGCGATGGTCGCCCCAGTCGGCTCCCAGCGTCCAAAACTCATCGCGCCAGATGGCATGGGCCAAATACAGGCTGACGACGGCCAGACCTAAAAGAAGAATTTTTGCCAGCCGCCTTGGTCGGCTGAAAAAGCTGAATGCCGCGCCTGGATTAGGTAAGGGCAGCGTCAGGTCAAAAGTCTGAATGATATTGAGGCGTTCGCCTTCGGTAAAGTGTTTCAAGATTTTCCATTTTGCTCAGCTGGTCAAGAATGATGGCAAACGAGGAGTAAGAAAGAAAGGGAATTTTTGCGGAGGATGAACTCATGTTTTCAGACGGTTTATGTAATAAAAGGGCTTATTTTACCTGAGCAGGCAGGAAGTGTTTTCGATGGCAACGACGTTAAGGGCGCGTCTGAGATAGAAACGCCGCCATTTGAATGTATCAGGGCGGCGTGGCATGTAGTGTGAGGGCTTTATTGGTTTTGCAGCAATGGAAGCCCAGTTTTTCGCGGCTTTCAACGAATTTTTGTGTAACGATACGGCTCAGTACGAATGCGCCGATGTAGGGTTGCGCGTTCGGTAACGGAAACAGCAACGTGCATCCGAGAGGTTGAACGTGGCTTACTTTGAGCTACAAGCTCGTAAGCAGGCAGGGCAAGACTGGTGTCTTCAACTGCAAGCAGGCGTTTGGCTTGTTCTTCGTAGTCGTTGAATTGGCGCAAGAGCCAATCGGCATCGCTATATTGAAGTTGTGGTGAGATTGTCTCGACTTCGTTTTGATGATAAACGTCGCCGTGAGTGACGATGTTGCCATCAAGGGTTTTTGCCCAAACGAGGTCGTCACTATTTCCACGCCTTTGCAACTACATGGCGAGACGCTCGATACCGTAGGTGATTTCACCAAGTACGGGGAGCAGTCGATACCGCTGACTGGATGTGGGTGAATTGGGTTACTCAGCTGCCGTTGAGCCAAACTTCCCCAACCCAAGCCCCAAGCGCCGAGAGAGTAGGGTCCCAGTCGTCTCTCGACAAAGCGGATGTCATGTACTGTAGGGTCGATACCCAATTCGCGCGCAGGGAATCGAGGTAGAGGTCTTGAATACTTAGGCTGCAGGTTTGAGCGCAACTTGAATTGATAGATGTTGCAGGCGGTTGAGGTTGTCGCCATAGCAGCCGTCTCTTTGGGGCGGCAGCTGGGTTGAACGTAAGCAGCAAACCAAGGCTCTGGGCTATGCGCGCAGACGGGTGGCTGGATGGAAGTACCGGCACTGACTTCGCTATCGAAAGGTTGGATAACGGTGCAGCCCTTTGTCTGCCCGATGCTTTTGTAATTTGAAAAATAATTTGTTGGAAGGTGAGCATGGTGGATGGAATAGATTGGAATAAAGAGGGTATTTTACTGTTTTTGAGCCTGTTTTGGATAGGCAGCTGAAGCGAGCGCATGGTTGTTGCCGTCCAATAGGTCTGAAAAGGGTCGTCTTCTGAAAGAAAGCGGTGTATTTTCTTGCGCTCATTCGCCTAAATCAATGAGTTTTACACCGTTTGCTGCAGAAAGGGCGGTAGCTGTCCGGTGTTCCAAACGACTTCTTTGTGGCAGGTTGGACAGTTTTACAACAGGAGCGGTCATGCAGTTTCTTTCAGTGATTGTGCAATGGATTGATAGTATTGATGCAGGCGGGCAACCTTGATTTTTGCTTCTCCAAGCCATGGGGATGTGTCCATACGTCGTCGGCATGAAGCAGTCTGTCGATCGGAAGCTTTGGAGTAGCCTGATTTGGCGCGTTTGTTCTTCTGAAAACCATTGCGTTGGTGTACGCGTTCGATTTGATGGACTCTGGAACATCTACAACTCAAAATGCGGTCAGTCTCCGCTTTAAATGCCGGATTCTCAATCAAAAGCGGACATCACAATGCCGTAGGCAGAGGAAGCAAGCTTTTGTTTCTGCTGTTGGATTTTGTTTGAGATTAATGGTGAAGCAGGTTTTCCAGTTGTTTTTGATTGAGGCCGTCGAAAACTTCTTTCGTAAAAGCCACACGATCTAGACGGCCTTCATGATCAAAACCCCATCACCGAAAAGGTGCAGGATGGCTGGAGGGCTTCGCCGTCAGTGGTCGTGAACATTTGATGAGCATCGGCATCGATAATGGGTACGCCAAGCCCGGCAAACATTTGGGCAATAGATGATTTGCCGCCGCCGCGACATATTGACCTATCCATAATGTCATTATCGGAATCCTGATTGTACAGAGCCACCATTGTACCAGTTGGGTAATAGAGTGCATTGGCAACGCAAAATAATCCATCCTGCCACAGCAAGGCTGGGACCAAAGCAAAATATTGGCCTTTGACACGCGGGCAATGAGTGCGCCCACCAGTCCGACCAAGCGCAGCCATGAAGATCGATGAACAAAGATACCCACGCCCCAGCCATGCACCGAGCGCGACCAAAGTTCTGAAGTCGCCATTACCCGTGTGCATTTTACCGCATCGAAGTTTAGACGGCGCAGAGTATAAAGGCTCATAGCCTCCTGCGAGTGCGCCTAAAAGCGGCTGAATGCAGGGGCATCGAATGTATCATTCAGATTAAACAGCAGGCTGATCCAAATGAGGCTGCCAGGCTGTCGGGTAAATATTGTGTATCTGCATCGATAAAGGTCAGCGCAATCATTGGCAGAACAGAATGAATCCGCCAATAGTCGCCCGCGACAGCCGTGCTGCCACGCGACAATACCGAATAAGACACCTGTCAGTAGCTCAAATCAGAGTGATAGCGTATGCGCCGTTAGCGTTTTGCAGGAGTGGCATTTCGCCCAGTAAAAACATAGCTGAGGATAGGATGTTTTGCTACAATTTAACTGCTTTTGCATTTTGGGCGGCGTGAATCCGGGTTTGCAGATTAAATGGCTGTCTTCGTCTGTCGCTCTGATGCCCCAAATGTTCTTTAGAAAATTGTGTCCATCGGCGTTCCATCATTGATCGCATAGTGCGATAAATGACAACGTTCAGAAAGTCGCCAATCAGTAATCCAAAAATAGCAAAGGAATGGCGAAAGCGAAAGACGGAGAGTGCATCAGCGCCGAGTAGAGCATTATTAAGCATATCAACCCACGAGCATTACCCAAGCAACGGCAGATACATGGCAATCAGCAAGATAGCAATGAGCGACAAGCCACGTGATATAGGCTCCATCATGAGACAATCGGAGACGGTATGTTAGCTTCATCTTCCTACGCAAAATTCGCTTTTGTTAGCATATCATCAAAGAGTTTGACTCTTTCGCCGATGGTCTGCCACATTTGGGATCACCATATTGGGAACATATCTGTACCCTGTATACCGATGTCGACGAGACTTTTGGGTTACTGGCGCGGATGTCTTGAGTGGCTTCTTCAGAGAGGAATATTGCCGAGATGCGCCTGCAACTGAATCAATACTTCACCAAAGGAACCTGCCTGCGAAGAGGGTAGAGGTCGTACGCGCCCAACGGGCATGGTCGCTGACGATGGCGCCAAAAACAGGCAGTCGCAAAATCAAGCATCGATTCGTGGAAGGTGGCGATTTTTCGCGAGCTTGCACGGAGGCTGGGCGGAAACAATCAAGAGGATGATCGCAATCCAGCCGTAGTCGACGAATAACCAGTTCGTCGGCCGTTGCGTTGTGCAGCGTGGCTAACGTATATTGGCGCAACTTCTTTAAAGGCGAGCCTACAAACATCATCATAATGAAGATAAGAGTAACCGCCACCACGATAATGGCAATCTGCGAGGGTTAGTGCGGTTTTATCTTTTCTTTCAATGGCCTGGGTCTTTTATAGACAGCCAGTTTGTCCATTAGCTTTCCAATACGCGCCCGGACTCTGCCTGGCATGACCAGATTCGCAACAGAAACGGTCGAAATATTTTTGGACATTTGAGACGATTACCAATGCGCTACCTGTATCGACATCGGAGCGAACCCGCATTAGCATTTCGAGTATGCTCTGGATTGAGTACGCGCGCGCAACGGTTCTAAAAAGCCTGCATCAGCGGTACTGCGCGTAAATTGAACTGGCTGGCGGGTGAAACAATGTCTTCTTGGGAATACGGCGTTGCGCGGTTTTGACTTTGCTGATACGCAAAAGGGCGAATGCCTCTACGTTGGAGTTTTTCGTGCTTTCTTTCTTCGTCTTTACAACTACTTCACCACGACAAGACGTTCGGCCTCGGTATTTTTCCTTCAAATGTAAAACGCTGGGCTTTGCTTCTTGGAGTCGAACAGACTTTCTCTCTCTGGCGCTCCATGAGGTTATCCTTTATGGTGAAATAAAGCGGACTGTTTTCGATGCCGCTTTGAAATTGAAAATATGGCAGTTTAGCTTGCGGTATGGCGCGTATTCTTCCAACGAGGTCAGACCTGCATAACTTTCATGCGGCACGACGCACCGATCTACCATGCACCTGATAGGCCATCGTTTCATATCAACTTCGCACGTTGTTCATCAATGCTTTTGATTTCACGCAGCAGTAAGCTGCTACGCCGACGCGGCATGTAAAAGTTTTGCCGCGGGCAGCATGGCAACCAACCGGCGGTAGAGCTTCCAATCTTGAGCCAAGTCTGATCGGTAGTCAGCTTTTCAATGCCGGAACCGCTGTCGTTAACTTCGCGTGGTTTGATCTACGAGTCTGCGCAACAGCCTTTTGCGCGATCAGGCCACCGAGCTGGCTGATATTGAAAAGGCGCACGCCCGTGCAGAAAGGCGGACAGCGTAGCCTGCATTGGTATGCAGGTAGAAAACCGATGCGCGTGCGGTCGAGCGGCTCAATGGCGATGTCGGCGGTTTCAAGTCACGAATCTCACCGACCACACACACATTCAGGATCTTGACGTAGAAGATCGTGGCGGCAAACTGCGGACCTTGTCATTGACGTTGACTTGGTTGACGCCTGGCGGGTTAATCTCGGCCGATCTTCTGCCGTCCGAAATTTCATCTTCGTGTTCATACCCAGGCAGAGTATAGATTGAACGGTTTGCCCGAACCTGTCGGATCGAGTAACCAATCCATGCCGTAAGGGCGGATGGCTGCGAGCAGCATTTCTTTTGGAAAGGCTCTGTGCGAGCTGGTCGATATTGAGCGATGTACATCGGAATTTAGATGCATCACCACTTTTTCGCCAAAACAATGTCGGCAGCGTGACACGGCATCGGAATCGGAGGCCGTATATGAAGGCAATTGAATTTTCCGTCTTTGCGGGAATACGTTTTCGAAATATCCAAACGTGCCATCACTTTGATGCGCGATACCTGCTCGACGTACATGACAGGCGGCTTTCGATCCGCACCGTCCACGCTGAAAGACGGACGCCGTACGTTCTGTAGAATTAGAGTGGATCCATGCCCCGCATTCAGGGTATCGGATGGTTTCTGGATGAAACGGGGATGGGCGTGAGCTTTCTATTGTCGTGCAGCGATTGCGACGCTGGGTTTTTCATGTTCGTCGTTGATGCTGAGTGGGCGGGTCAACGTTGCAGCATGTTCCAGCAATGAGCTGACTGGTCTGGAAACCCCACCAGTCGACATAAACTCACAAAAGCGACGGAGGGTTTTGGATTTGGGTCGGATACGCTGAAATAAACCCTGACGTCGCGTTTGAAAATCGGGATGACGTTTTACCAGGTTTCTTCCGTCAGAAATGTCGCTGGACTACATTATTGCGTGGGGTGGTAGCGCAAATCCAAAGAAGGATAACTGAATACGCGCGCGACTAATTCTCAGCAGGGGAGATGATGCCGTCTGAAAACAGGTTGTTTGTGATTTCTGCCCGATTGTAAAAGGTTCAGGTAATGTTCGCTTGTTGATGGAGATGGTCTGCATGAACCAAAACACGCAATAATCCGACACTCATTTTATTTTCCGTTTCTGTAAGTTTTCCTTTAATTTAGAAGCGTGTATCTTTATCATTATTAGTGATTAAAGCATATTTAATTATGCAAATCGCCAAAGTTGCAGAACGTATTCTTTACCTCATTGACGGCCATTATAAAAGCAAGGAGAAGAGGCTAACTCATATTTTTGATGAGGATGAAAACAACAACTTCGTCGTACGAATCCAATCACAACGAAATTATATTTCACGTTGGTGTGCTTGTTTGGAGGCCTGCGAAAAAGGTTGTTTTGATGGATAGACAGTTGAATGCGTCTGAATATGAGGCCGTCTGAAAACCGACAGTCAGGTTTTAGACGGCCTTTAAATCCGATAGGATTGATTAGGCTTTGTTTTCAGACGCTTTGCGACTGTAGCACGCTGTACGCCCAAGTGTTCGCGGCTGCGCCTTCGCTCGCGGCTTTCGCCGCGTGATGGTGGTGTATTGGTACGCGCGGTGAGGGAGGGTGGCGGATGCTGTGGCTGTAACAGCACTGTACTGATGCAGCGACAGTGTTGACCACCAGTGCGATTTCGCTGTTTTTAATGGCGTTCACGATGTGTGGCAGGCCTTCTGCACTTTGAACGCTTGCACGATGATGCCGTGTTCTTTCGATCTGGCGGTACCGCGTGGGCAGACACCGTGCCGAGTGCTTAAGTTTGTGCGGTTTTGACGATGAGCGGTTTGTCTCATCGCGTACGGCGAGCATTTGCCTGTTGTACTCAAGCGTTCGCCTGCCGAGTTGGGCTTTGAAAGTAGGGCTTGCCGAAGCTTGCGCCACGCCCATGACTTCGCCATGGACGCATTTTCAGACCGAGAATGGTGTCACGCAGGAATTTTGATGAATGGAACACTGCTTTTTACTAGGGAGTGTCGATGACTTTCTTTTTCGCCGCTCTCTTTCAGCGACATGCCACCACGCGTGCGCCGACTTTTGGCGAGGCGGTACACGGTAAGGCTTTGGATACGAACGGTGCGGTACGGCTGGCGCGTAGTTCACGTGTATGAAGACCACGCCGCTGTACGGCAACCGCACGTTCATCGCCGACCACGCCCAGTGCGTATGCCATGTTTGGTTTGACGGCGACTTTCGCCCGAATTTCTTCGCAATGAGGCGAGGCAATGAACAGCGGAGTCGCTGGGTGGACACCCGCCGTCGACGTGTTGCGATGATGCCGCCGATCACGACGTCTTGGCCGTCTGAAACGCAGTCTACGTCCACTTCCGATGTTGTTCGAAGAAGTCGAGCAATACAGGGCTGTCTTCGAAACTTGTACGACTTCGCGCATGTATTTTTGCAACTCTTCGGCATGGTGAACAATCCGTACATGGCGCAGGCTCGCCAGGTCGTGAAAGGACGGACAACCAACGATAACCGATTTCTTCGGCTGCAGCGAGGGCTTCTTCTTCTGCCAGGCGATGCGGTTGAAGCGGTCGGCACAGTGCCTAAGTCGTTCAATACTTTGAAGCGTTCGCGGTCTGCGCGTCGATGTCGGCAGATGTGCCGATATGTCACGCCGTTTGCCAGCAAGGCAGTGGCGGTCTGAGCGTTTGGCCGCCGTAATGACATCGCCCCAGGTTTTCGGTACGCAGTTTCCACATGTCTCCCAAGGGTCGCTCGAAGTACAGGCGGTCACTGGTGTCGAAAGTCGGTGGACACGGTTTCCGCTGTAGTTGACCGCGTGGTTTCAAACCTGATTCGCGTAGGGCGAGGCAGCATGAACGCGTGAGTAGTCAAATTAATGGCCCTAGGCTACAGGTTGGACCGCCGAAATCATCACTCTTTTTACGGTCAGACGGATTCGGCATTCTTCGCAGAGTAGAGTGGCGGTTGGTGGCAAAACTCGGCGCTGGTGTCGACGTCGCCTAAACCGGATGCAGGTTCAGTGCGGCGGTGTTCGGGGACTTCTCGCAGTTCCACACCGCTAACGTTTTCAGAGAAGCCTTGCTTTTCAGATTGGCGTAAAGGCGTAATCCAAATCTGCAACTGGCCGTCTGAAACCGATTTTCTCTTTCACTCGGTCTTCGTGCCACGATCGATCGGTAACGCGATTTTCGATCGTTCTTCCAGCGTAAACGTGCGCGGAACGTGGCATCGGCTGGCTAAACAGCTACGCTCAGCCCGGGTTAGCGGTTCAAGCGTGTTTTGCCGTCGCCGCGGCGGATTGACAGCTCAGCACAATGGTTTCGAAACCGCGCAAAGGCTGGGCGTTTCTTGGATGGTACGGCTCTGCCATCACTTCGCCCACAGATTTCATTTGCGTGAATCAGGCGGTCGTCTGCGTGCAGGAATTTTTCAAACGCAGTGCGCGGATTTGTGGTGGGCATAGTCGATGGAAAGGCCTGAGGCGACGCAGGGGTGCGACCGCCGCAGACCATGTCGTTGCGCAACCCGTCGGCGTAAAAGCCGACAGCGCAGTTTACGCTGTCTTTGGCAATCGGGAAGCCCGTGCTTTGAGCTGCGCAACGCAGAAAGAACGTGACTCAGCCACGCAGTCCTATCTGCGATAACCATCATAACGCGTTTTCGGGTTCACCGCAAACCGAACGTTTGAGCCGCCTGTGTCCACGCGTTTTGCCTGTCTGCGCAACACGCGGCCACCGCTTGTACGCATGCATGGTATTCTGTCGGTCAATGTTTGTGCAGGCGCAATGTGGATGTGGAGCAGCCGTGTGCGCGCCCATCAGGTCGAAGTTTTCAATCGAGCAAATGTTAACAGATGCGGTTGTCATCGTCATTTTACCGCGTGCAACTTCCATCTCGCACTCTTTCCAGCCGAGGACGGACTGCTCGATCGCAGCTCTGCGCGTAGGTGACGCAATCGGTACCGCGTTCGCAAATCGCCAAAACTCGTCTTTATTGCAGGCGTGCCGCCGCCCAGACCGCCGCCATCGTGAAAGACGGACGAATCAGCGTTGGGAAGCCGACCCTGTTCTTGCGGCCGCCAGCCTCGTCTCATGGTGTGGCGAGCAAAAGATTTCGGGCAGAGACAAACCGTTCCATCGCTGCTTTTCGGCGTAGCGCGAGTCTTCTGCCTTATCAATCGCGTCTTCGTTCGCGCTCGATCGTCCGCGACAGTGTGTTCGCCAGCGGCACGCCGTTGCGCGCCAAATCCAGCGCGCAGTTCAGCGCGCGGTCTGCGCCCGATCGTGCGTAGAGTCGCATCAGGCCGCCTCGCCAGCGATAATCTTTTCCACCGTCTGGCCACATAATCGGCCTGATGTGCAACATCACTGGCATTTCAGGTCGGCCGCGATCTGTGTGAGCGTTGGAATTCACACGCATCGACCGTAGAAACCTTTCTTCGCACGTGCTCTGCATGCCATGCGCCCGAATGATCAAACGTCTGCAGGCCTGACCGATTAACGCAATGCGGGCATGCCGATGATAAGGATGGATTTTGGGTCGGCACGTTTAGGCACGATGTTTCCCTGTTGGATCTCGGTCGAGTTAATGTATAACTGTCGAAGGTGATGTGCTCAATGAGTTGAAAGTTGTGCGCTATTCACAACACCTCTTGACTTCTAGATACTCTTTCCGATCGGCAATTAATTCTGGTTAGTCGAAATTAACGCGAAAATTTAATAGCAGTATCTCATTTTATTTTTAAATTTGGGCGTCTTTACTCTCTTGCCCACTTATATGCCGAGTACTTTGAGATGATAATAAAATCAATTTTATCTATTGGAAATTTTCATGCAAAATTTTTAGTGCAATCAGTAATTCGAAGTTTTCGTGATACTATTCTGATCACATTGCTTCTATACCAGAAACCGTAAGCCATGTCTTCGATATATTTAATTCCAGTCCGCCTATATTTTCATATAGTAGCTCTCTGTCAGTCTCTCAACTGTTCGTGATGCTGCTGTGGCTTCCCATCTCTAGACTGAAAATCCTTTTCGAGATAGTTTCTGGAAATTCTTGCCATCTCTTAATTGACTAATATGTCGATTTCATGTGCATTTTGCGCCGTGTCTCACTGCATTCATTTAGTTGTCTAAATTGAAGGTATGTAATTCCTTTTCTCGAATTAGTGTAGTCTGTGATATCTTGAGTTAATTTGGTTGACATAGTTTTTAAGAGTCCACTCAAAATCTTTTACCACCAATCTTTCCAATGTTTTGTATGCGTCAGCAGATACTACAATGTATACCATTTTGATGTTGAGTGTGCGAATTTTTCAATCCATATAACTCTCATGTTCTCCACTCTGTACTGACCTATAATTTCTTTTTAATTTGGTTTCTGTCTGGGTTTGGCATCTCTCTTCTAAAACCAGCCATTTCTTCGTAGAAGATCAGACCAGTGCTTCTGTAAACTAAGTTCCTATCTAAAGTAACTGCATGATAAGTCTGAGATGCAGTATGTAACACCTTATGGAGTTGAATAATCTTTTATTGCTTTAAAAGTTACCTTGCAGAAAATTAGCTGATCCTATCTTGAGAGTAAGCTGTAGCCTGCATGTAGGGTATGTAGGTACGCACGCGTTCACTCTTCCTGAAACATTTCGTTCACTGCGGCAAATGGCAGCACACACTGATGGATCTGAAGGTCGTCTGAAAACGCTCTTGAGTTTGTTCCATCCGCCTTGCGACTGATACTACCCTGAAAAATTCCTGCTAGTGATATTTTGCACACTCAGACGACCGTTTGCGTGGCCTATTGAAACACTGAGGCCGTCTGAGCTTCCTTAAAAACTTCGTGATAAATGTAATCAGCGCAAAATATGCCTGCGTTTGCCAGTATGATGGGGTGAATCGCGTCAAAAGCCGTGTAGGCAAACCATAATGTACTGCAGTTGATAGCATGACGAGTTGCAGCGGCGAGCCGGGGTTGTCGGCATGAGGTTGTTTTCTGGATTTGCAGGATATAAAACGCGCACACCGACCGCCGGCCCGGTGGCGGTGACGGAAAGACTGTGCATTTGTCCAGTCATTGGTTTTCCTTTCTGATTAGACGACTGCTTTTCAGGCTGTACCTGAATGTTGATTTGCAGGCCGTCTGAAAAACTTCCTTTAAAACTAGTGATAAATGCATCAAATCCGGCAAAATATGCCTGGGGCGTTTTT